>Ga0209292_1005211_pt1 | contig 13354 bp, 5 predicted proteins | sample GOMGulsemesocosm_2_FD_184634 | JGI IMG/M metagenome (GOLD analysis project Ga0209292, IMG submission 184634) | Methane-oxidizing microbial communities from mesocosms in the Gulf of Mexico - GOM9C Gulf of Mexico (SPAdes) (version 2) | ecosystem: Environmental > Aquatic > Marine > Cold seeps... | reverse complement strand
TTAATGCATAAAGCACTATTAAAATTAAGAACTGAAATAGAAAATATCCCCTAAGCTGGTAGGGTATTCTATTTCCATAGCGTTATGTAATTGGAAACGAATAAATGCAAATGAAAAATTTAGACGACATATTCTTATCACGATGGCTAAACAATGAGCTTTCAGAGGATGAATTAACTCAATTCAAAGCCTCTAAGCACTATGATACCTATGTGAACATAATTAAAGGAACTGATAAATTACAAGCCCCATCTTATAATTTAAATGAGGTATTCCTAAGTATTAAAGAAAATAGAAATGTAGAAAATATAATTTCTACAAAAACACCATCTAAAAACAGATGGCAATTAGGTATTGCAGCTTCAGTAATTTTACTTATTGGACTCTTTGCCTATATTAATTTTTTCAGTGCTACAGTTTACTCAAGTGATTTCGGTAAACAATTAGCCTTTGAATTACCTGATGGCTCAAGAGTGCTATTAAACTCTAAATCTTCTATTGAATTTAACAGACGAAATTGGAATAACAACAGAACATTAAAGCTCCAAGGTGAAGCCTTTTTCGACGTTGAAAAAGGAAATACTTTTACTGTTAAAACCTCTCAAGGAGAAGTAAGTGTTTTAGGAACAGAATTTAACGTAAAAGCTATAGCAGACTTATTTAAAGTATCTTGTTATGAAGGAAAAGTGAAAGTTGAAGACTACACAGATGCTAGTGTACGCAACTTAACACCATCATTAGGATATCAGAATATAAAAAACCATAATGCCATAACGTTAAACTTCGATAACACACGTCCAGAGTGGATGAACCAGCAATCTGTTTTTAAAAGCACTCCTATCAAATACGTTTTGAGTGCCCTAGAAAAACAGTATCAACTACAATTTGAATATAAGAATTTTGATGACACAGTATTATTCACAGGATCATTCCCTAATAATAATAAAGAAATTGCACTAAAAACTGTTCTAAAGTCTGTAAATTTGAACTACACTATTCAAGGGAATAGTATCATTTTAGAAGACTAAACGACAACTATGAAGCAATTCCTATTATGGTGTTTCGCTTTACTTTTTTCAACCTATATTTTTGCTCAAAAGCAAACCGTTTTTGAACAGGATTCCTTACGTGTAATACTACCTGAAATAGAACACTACTACCAAGTTCATTTTTCATATACCGACACTATAATTGACTCCAAAAAAGCATCTATTATATTAGATGATATTATTAGCATTGAATCATTATTACTAACACTATCCTCTCAAACTAATTTAAAATTTGAACTCCTAGATAAATCCAATATTGTTATTTCATCCTTTAATAAAAATGATTTAATAGCTATCTGTGGTCAGTTATTAAGTAAAAATGAGGTAGTCGCTAATGCTGTTCTTCAAATAAACAACAGATTTTTCACAAGTGATGATAATGGTGCTTTTCATATTAATAATATCCCCTACAATTCTAAAATAGAAATCAGTTCTTTTGGGATTAAAACCAACATTATTAATGCTGCTGATTGCGTATTCCCCAATTGCATCACAATTAATTTAACAGAAAAAGCAGCACTTCTAGACCAAATTGTAATTAGTGAATACTTGACAAGTGGTATTTCAAAAAATGTTAAGCAAACCACTTTACATAGTAAAAAACTACAACTGCTTCCTGGTTTAATTGAACCCGATATACTAGAAAGTATTCATCAAATACCTGGAGTAAGTAATTTAAATGAAACCGTAAATAGTATTCATGTTCGGGGAGGGAATTCCGATCAAAACCTTGTGCTTTGGAATAACATAAAAACCTATAACAGCTCACATCTTTTTGGTGCAATTTCTGCTTTTAACCCATATATAACCGACAAAGTAAACTTTATAAACAAGGGTACAAGCGCAAAATATGGCGAGCGAGTTTCCAGTGTTATTGATATCACCAGTAATTACAAGCCTGCAAAAAAAATTACTGGCGGCGCTGGGTTTAACATGCTCCATGGAGATGCCTACCTAGACATTCCCTTAGTCAAAGACAAGTTTTCTGTTTTAGTATCTGGCCGTAGGTCATATGCTGATTTTTACAAAACATTTACCTTTAAAAATTATGCGTCTCAAATTTTCCAAAACACTAAAATATTTGATGAAAGTTTAGAATTCAGCAAATCAAAAAACATATTTTGGTTTTATGACTACACAATAAACGCTGCATTAAAAGCTACAAATAAGGATCTCATTAAATTCAACCACATATCCAATAAAGACTTTTTAAATTTTTCTGCATTTAGTGCCAATGCCAATAACTTATATACTGACATATTAAAGACTCAGAACGATGGGTATAATATAGAATGGGAGAAAGAATGGTCAAAGAAGCTGAGTCATCAAGTAGACACCTATCTTTCAGAGTATTCTTTGAGCTACAAATTTAGTAACGAATCAAATATGGGTACGTCTACAAATACTAAAGACAACCAAATTAAAGATTTTGGTGTTAATTTAAATGTCAAATATGATGTTGCAGAATATAAACAAATGAATTTTGGTTATCAGTTTTCAAACAAAAATTTTAAATACACCTTTAAAAACACTACCCCTACGGAAACCTTACTATTAGATGATGCCAATGACACTACTAACTCAAATAGTATTTATACCGAATATCAAGTAAACAAACCTAAAGATCATTTATTCACCATTGGTCTTAGAGCAAATAAATATAGTAGTTCACAAAAGTTTTATATTGAACCAAGAGCGGTTCTTCAAAAATTTGTTATCCCAGAGTTTAGTATTAATGCATCCATAGAATATAAAAGTCAGCATGTAAACCAAATACAGGAATCGGTAATTAGTAATTTATCATTAGAAAACCATATTTGGGCATTATCTAACACAAACGATTTTCCCGTTTTAACTAGTTATCAATACACTATTGGTGCAAATTATACCAAAAACAAATGGATTGTAGATTTTGAAGCCTATTTTAAGAAAACAAATAATATTAATTCTTTAGATTTTGATCTTAACAACCAAGCAGTTTATAAATACCAAATTGGAAGCTCAAGTATCCAAGGAGTGGACTTATTCTTAAAAAAGCAATTAAAAAGCTACAATACGTGGCTATCCTATTCTTTTAACAGTGCAAACTACCGATTTCCGGAACTTAATAACGGTAACCCATTCCCAAGTAATGTAAATATTAATCATACCATAAAATGGTCTCATTTTTACAAATGGAAAAAAATAGATTTCTCTTTAGGATGGTTATGGCATAACGGAAAACCATATACTCAAATAAACACAATATCGAATCCTGACGGTAGTAAAACACACTCCTACGAGGGCTTAAACACCGAAAACCTACATGTTTATCATCGTTTAGATTTTTCCGCGGTATACAACTTTAGACCGCATAGGAATAAAAAAATAAAGTATCGTTTAGGTTTTTCTGTACTTAACCTCTATAACCGAAATAATACTATCAATAAAGATATTCGGTTTTCAAATACTGCATCTAATGAGCTAAATATTAGTGATATTAAAGGAACTGAAATTTCGCCTAATTTTGTATTAAGAGTTTTTTGGTAAAGCTCTTAATACAAAATTAGGTTACTTTATTATTTCACAAGTACTTTTGTACTCACATCCCCATTTGAAGTTTTTATATTTACAATGTATCCGCCAGTACTCAAACTAGCCGTTTTAAGCGTATAAGCATTGTTGTTTGACAAACTACTAAACCTGTATACTGATTGACCAAGCATATTAAACATCTCAACAGATTCAATTTTCTCAAGCATTGGATTATTAATAACAATACTATTATCAGCATTTGAATAATAAACATCCATTGCATCTAAATTATTGTCTATTACATTTAACGTTGAATTGAAAACAACTTCAAAACGATTTAAATACTCCCCTATAGAAAGATTTACTTCATAATCACTCATTCTTAAATCACGATACTCATTCGTTTCTTTATCATGAAGATAAATAACCTGATCGTTTGATATATTTTCTAACCCGTCTAAACTAAACTTCATTATTCCACCTTCAGCAACTTTAACTCCTAATGGAAGCACTTGATTTACATCAAAATTATTAACGGCTTGAATTAAAAATTTACTCTCGTTAAATACCCAGAAACCATCTTCTGAATTGTCTTCTACTAAAGGAGCATCAAAACCTAAATCAAAACTATTAGACGTTACTTCATCAATACCTGCTAATAATTGTCGGTAGTAGCCAGATGGTGTTTCAATCATCAATCTAAACTTCTGTCTTTCATCCGCCGTAGTATTGTAGGTTACATCAGCATTTCTAAAACTAACTGAAGGGTCAGCAGCTTCTGTTTTAAATACTCGTTGACTATTTTTAAATTTAATATCTCCACCTGCTACTGTAACAGTTGTGTTTGCCAAACTAGGATCTAAAAATGCAAAAACAAAGAATCCTTGATTTAAAGATATATATCTTAATGGAATTTTTGTTCCTAAAGCACCATTGTCATTAATTCTAGTATCATTAGAAATAGCTTTGATTCCTCCCATTAATGTATAAGTAGCATAACCACCTACATATTCTGCTAAATTATGTGATGCTCCAGCAAAATGGTCCCAAAAATATAGGGCTCCATTAAAAATATTATCCGAAGCATTTCCTCCATTATCTTTAATATTATCTAATATAAATTGATTTGCATCTATTGAAGATAAATATGGATTTCCAATCAATCTATCATTCCCTAAGGTTATTGGCAAAGTAACATCACCATTGTAAGGTCTTCCTTTAAACACATAATTTTGATTGTCCGTTATAAGCGACAAACCAGATGTTCCTTTCATTGTATATCCTTCTCCTGGAAGTAAACTCGTATTCTCATCAATTGAAATCCAAGAATCATAATCATTATGCAACCCATTAAACTTCCACAACCAATACGTACTAATAGTTATAGGAGAAGTTACTGCTCCATCAGCTGCTGTATAAGCAGGCTGAAAATTAATTGCTTGTGGAGCTGCTGTATTTGTTCCATCAGCTAAAGCTCCAGCTATTGTATACCCTCCATTAACACTAGGAACTCCTGTTCCTTTAGTACCTAGACCACTTCCTATAGCACCTACAGAAGATGACCAGTAGTTATAATTAAAACTTATTGCTGTACCTTGTTGATCTCTTTCAATAAAACCACCACTATCGTTATCAAAAATACTACCATCATCTTGAAGAAATTGAGACTCTCCTATTAAATCAATAATACCGTCTAATTCAACATAATGAGTAACTCTTAAACTCTGCCCAGTGTTTGTTTCATCCTGTACTTCTATAGGATCAGCTATAGTTAATTTTGCATTTGTAGTATCAGAAATTAATCCTAATACCGTAATATTTTTATCACCTGAATTGATATCATGAGATGTTTGTACAATATTCCAATCAACTCTAGTTGAACCATCAACACTTAAACAGTTTGGCTCACTCCACACTGTATCTCCATACAACCAAGGTGTTGCTGCAGATGTATCTCCCCATTCACCATTTCTAACAGAAATGTATGGCAATGGTGCCGTTTGTAACTGAATTGTAGTAATATTTTTTGGTGCTCCATGCTTTGAATTGCTTGATTGATCTTGAATTTGATCATTAAGCATTGGGTAATACCCTTCCAAATTAGCCCAATTAAGTCCCCCTGAAATATCTAAAGGAATAACTTTACCTCTTACATTAGCTCCGTTTTGCTCGATTTCTTGATTCATCATTTGGTGTAATTGAGTAGCTGTTAAACCAACATTCCACACACGAACCTCATCAATAAAACCATCAAAATAAAATCTTGGAACTGCTGGCGTATCACTATCATAACTAGCTCCTAAAATACACTTTTCAGATCCAATTACAGGAGCTCCTGTTGGCGCCCCGCTAACAACTTCAACACCATCAATAAATAACCTTGCTGTAGCTCCATCATATGTAGAAGCGATATGGTACCATCTGTTATTAGTTATTGCATATGGAGAAACAAGGTTTATTTGCATTGTTCCAGTATTGTCATACCACACTAAATTAGGAAAACTACTATTTAATTTTAAGTGGTATCCTCTTTGATTTCCAGCGCCTGCTTTCATATCTCCTTTTGAAATAATGGTACCCGTCGCAACTGTTGCTTCTTGTAATACCCATGCTTCTAAAGAAAAAGCCCCTGTAAAATTATGATTATCTCCAAAATCAACATGGTCATTAAATCCATCAAAATCAAGAGCAACAGCTGGTGATCTCCAATCTGTATCAGGACCTGCATCGAAACTTGGATGCGAACTTGGCTGTAACAAACTGTTTGTTGAATCAAACATAGCATCATCATTATCAAACCCATCGTCCAAACCATCCATATCACTATCAATACCTGTAAAAAGACCTGTATCGGCATTTGGCGCATCAGCTCCATTAATTACTCCATCTCCATTAGTATCATGTCCTTCAATATTGTCAACTTCTTCTGAATCATCAGAATCTAAATCTAAGTAATCAGGTGTCCCATCTCCATCTGAATCTACAGGAACTACTCCTGCTCCACCAAAGTTTACATTATCAGTATCATAATTATCATCTATTCCATCAAAAATCCCTCCAGAATCTGAATCAGAATTTGCTAATGTAACATAAGATCCTGTCGTCTGAGCTTCAGTATTATCTGTAACTCCATCATCATCTGAATCTATATCCATAAAGTTTGGAAATCCCGTTACATCTAAATTTGCATTAGGGTAACTATTAGGAAAACCATCACTATCAGTATCAGCTCCTGTGATTAACAAACTTCCTGCACCATCATAAGCATCATGATACCCATCATTATCCGCATCGGTAAAACCATCTATCATTCCATTTCCGTCTGTATCTGGATCTCCTACTTCTCTTAAATCCACTATACCATCATTATCAGAATCTAAATCAATTCTATTCACTATAGCATCACCATCAGAATCGTAATTTGGAATAGTTGTAACTTCTAAACTAAAATATGTAAATGGAGTTGTATCATACATATCTACCAAACCATCACCATCAGTATCAGTTGCATCATCTACAATACCATCGCCGTCAATATCAACCCCTCCAGCTTCAACTAAATCAGGAATTCCATCATTATCACTATCGGCATCATTGAAATCATGTATACCATCTCCTTCAGTATCCAATCCACAAAAATGCATTGCAGCGATACGAATTGTTGACCCATCAGGTTGATCCACTAAAAAGTCTATTTTGCTAATTTTTACTCCTGGAAAATAAAAGTATACCGATCCTAAAGCATCACTAGCTACTACATCTCCATTGTTATTTGCTCCCAGACCTAAAAACTGATCGTTGAACGTATTTCCTGTTTGTGTAATATAAGTTCCTAAATGATATACATTGTTACTCACTGTTAGGTCAATTAATGTATTTGTATCGTCATAAGCATTTACTGTCCATGTTTCATTTTCATCAAAATCTACCAGTTTAAAAAATAGATTCTCTACGTCATTCATAAAATCAAATGTAAGCGTCCCTAATGTCCCAGGTCCTTTAACTCTCATTGCCCAGCCGTGTTCTCCAGCAAAATAACTCGTGATATCATTAAAATCCGCTTGATTACTAACAGAAAAATCTATTTGATTACCATCATCCATTGGGTGATTTAAAATTGGAAAATTACCCAAGATTGATTCTTCATTTGAAGGTAATCCAGTTGAATTTAATCCTTCTAAGTTTGCAGTATAACATCCTTCTAATATATCTGTTACTCCATCGTTATCATCATCAGAATCAATATAATCTGCTATTCCATCTGCATCATTATCTGGTGCGGTAGGTGGAATAAACACATAACTATTATCAGTATATAATGAAAAGTTAAAACTGGTATCACTACTTGATGCGTTTGTTTGATGAATCTCTACGGCTACTTCATTATTTCCTACCACAAGAATGTTTGCCAAACTTTTAGTAATCCACGTAGACTCTGCTGCTCCACCAACAGTTCCTGTTGCATAAGACAAATAGTTAAAAGCTGCAGCCATATTATCGCTCCAAACCTGAACTCCGTTAATATATACTACCATACCATCATCACGAATAGCATTTAGTACTAATGTTGAGTTTGCTACATCTCCAGCTGTTGCTGTAAATGATTTTCTATAATAAGTTGTTGGGTATTTATTACTTGAATCTGGCCCAAAACTAACTACTGTTACCTCATCGCCATCTCCGTATCCTAATTCAGCATTACCTGTAGCCCAAGAAGAGTAGTCAAAACCAGTTCCGTACCAAGCAGTACCTTGATCTGACCCGTCATCTAAATAACTCCAATTTCCCCCAGCACCCAATAATGGTGCTGAAATTCCTGTACCGCTAACCGTAAAAGTATATGGATTTTCATCAGCATCATCATTTAAAATGGTAATGGTTGATGAGATTATTCCTAAAACACTAGGTGTAAACGTTACAGTGAAAGTAGTACTCCCACCACCCGCAACTGACCCCGCAGGCGCCGTTGTAATTACAAAATCACCGTTACTACTAGTTGCTGAAGCTATGTTTAACATTCCTGAACCAGTATTTTCTATCGTATATGTTATACTTATTGGTGTTAAATTGTCTGTTGACCCAAACTCTGTACTATTAGCTACTGAAGGACTATTACCACTCCCACTAGAAATACCATTAGCTCCACTGTCAACAACATCCATTTCTGGTGAAGGAGCAACTCCGTTACCTTGAATAGCAAAAACATAAGGTGTATTGGTTCCATCAGTAGAAGTTACGGTAACAATTGCTGTTTTTAAACCAATAGAACTTGGCGTAAAAGTAATTACATGATTTTTAGCCTTATTTCTTCTTATTCTACCAATAACAGTACTTGTTGGAGAAAAATCCGGAGAACCAGCTATACTTACAACTACCCCGTTCATATTTGCCACTGTAACCCTTAACACAAAAGCATTTGCTTGTGAAGCACTTACGGCTACATTTCCGAAATCTGTATTATCAAGTATAAATGGCGTCATATCAGGGTTTGTAATTGTTGTTCCGTTTCCAGAAACCTGAAGTGTTTGACTAAACGAAAATACTGTTACTAAAGTAAATAGTATATATAACAGTGTGTTTTTTGAAAAAGTAGTTTTGTTTGCCATAATCCTTGATTTTTTTAATTCAACTCATTCCTTTTCCCCATTTTCATTCTTACCATATTAGTTATTGATTTCAACATATAGAATTACGAGATAATCACAAAATAAAAGCGACAATTGACATTTTATTAAGTTTAAGTGCTATTTATTGCGACTTTGTCAGTGTTCTTGCTTAAAGTATTAACAAATGTTTATCTCGCTTACATGTATCGTAGAAGTATTACAATAGACGACTTTCTATTGAATTATAATTTAGAGTTACCCCATTTAAGCTTCTGAACTAAGCTAAATAAATTATATTACAAACAATTCCTTTCCTTAAAAGGGTCTGTGGGTTCAGTTTTTCAAGAAATTAAATACGGAGTAGGAAACAAAACACCTGTTTTAAGTGGCAAAAACCTCATTTTGAAGAGGATAAATAGCAGCTATTATCAGAGAAAATATAACAAATAAAGACTAGCTCCATAAACTGGCAACCCTCTTATTTTTATTAGGTTAACGCTATGTAACAGTTGGGGCAATGAAAAACACATCCATAATTTTAAGTTCAAAAAACTCTTATTTTATATTTTGGTGTTCATAAATTTTCGATTAAAACGCTGCTATTAGGAAGCTTTTTAAAAACTTAATTAGTTAGCACATTGAATCTTGCGACCACCCCATAGAGCATTAGTATCCATATGATTTCGACATACAAATAACTATCTGGGTAGTTTAACTGATTTTATTTTTAACAAGAATGTATTAAAACAAAAAACACCCATTTATATTTGAAAAAGCACAAAATGGTATTAATCATTATTTTACAACAATCTTTTCTGTATGTTGTACTTTCCTGAAACCATTATAAACTTTCACAAAGTATACTCCAGCTTTTAATTGATCTATTTTTAACTGACTATTTTTAATTTCTGAGCTAATAATTCTTTTCCCTTTTATACTATAAACCTCAACTGTCCAAATATTGTTAGTGGTCGGTAAGTTAAAATAGATTATATCTTTAGCTGGATTAGGAAATATTAAAATATCGCTTGCTAGTTTTACATCATTTACAGCTAACACTCCAGGATTCATCTCATATTCAATGTGTAAAACAGGAGCCGCTAATCCATCTATAGACTCAGCTTTACGTTTTGCAGAAGTACTGGTTAATGAAACACCTGTTCCTTCCAATTTTATACAAATAGCATTTCCAGCACTCCAACCTGGCTTATTAACTATATTTTGAACAGCAGTAATTACCTCTGGCGTACGTTGTGCTACCCCTGCATCACCATCTGTCCATGCTTGCACGTTCCAATACTCTGTTGAAAGATAAGTTCTTCCTGACACATCAAAAGCATTTGTTATTTCAAATACCCCTGCATTAGCAACATCTTCTACTGCTACCAATAATTCTGTAGTATTAGCATAATCTCCATCAGCTGTAAACTGAATATAAGCACTATTGATAATTGCATTTGGTGGAATATTCAAATTCGTAAAACGAACGCCTACAGTTTGATATCCTTGAGAATCGTATGAATCATACATTAACTCTAAATCTGAACTAGTAGAATACACATTACCATCTCCTTCTCTTTCTTCAACATCGTCATTAGCAACAATATCTAACTGCTCAGTAAATGACCCAACCCAAATGGTTACTTGATCTTCATCAGTCAATGCATCATTGTCATAAACTATTGTTTTTACATCATAAGCTCCATCAGCAAACGTGTGTAACATTTCAAAAGGAGCGGTATTATCTGTCCCTATAGATGAACCATTTACAATAAAATCTACATAGTCAATTGTTCCGTCAGCATCTGTCGGGTTTGTTGTAATTAATACATTAACACCGATTGCTATATATTCTCCATTGGTATGAGACGTAATACTTATTGAGGGCGCCTGTAACATAGAATCGATTAAGGTAACTATATCTCCATTACTTGGATTCCATACATCTACTCCTGCTGGAAGTTGACATATTGAGCTGTTACTATTTTCACTTGCACTAGCCTCATTATCTATCATTATTGTTTTTACTGTTACTTGCGATGTAGACACACACACCCATTTAAATTGGTTAAATGATGCCGAATCTCTAGTCCATATTTTTGCGTCGTCAGAACTACGTAGTGGAGCCCCCCAACAACCTTCACCAACATAAACTGTCCCATTAATATCCTCTCGTTCAAATCCTTCTGCACAAATTGCACCGCTACTACATGGTTTTACTGGCCAAGTGGTTTTTACCGTATGAGAATCTGATTCATATACCAAACGCACTCCTTCATCATAAAACAACTGAGCCCAATTATTGTATTCATCATTTCCTTCCGATTTTGAACCCACATGAGGTCGCATTGGCTTATGATACTGCGCGGATTTCCAAATAGCATTATCAGTAGTCAATTCATTTTGCAACCAAGTGTATTGTGAACCTCCAGCGGTAATTTCTGAATTTAACGTGTAAATTGAATACAAGTTAGCTCCAAAAGTTATATTGTAATACACATCTGTAGATAGTGTATTAAATAAATTGTAAATACTATTATTTGTTGCCTCATGATTTCCTCGTGTAGGTAATATAGGGAACATTCTTCCATCAGAAGCAATTGTTTCTTGCCAATCAATAAACCAATCTTGCCATTCAGCATCCGTATCTCCATTAGTCATATCTCCTCCAAAAAATACAGCAGTAGGCTTTAATTTAGCTACTAATCTATTCGCTCTTTGTCGAGGTGTTCTATTATTCCTAGAATCACCTCCAGAAATAAACGACATTTGATCATTTGTATTAGGTGCTGTTTTAAACCAGAAACGCTGGCTTGTACCTTCGGAATCGTTAATCACAAAATAATAACTCGTATTAGGCGTTAAACCAATTAACTTCGTAAAGTTATTATTCATGCCTTTATAAACAACTGAACGGTCTATGGTTTTTGACAAAGGATAACTTCCCCATGTTATTCCATAATCCGTAGTACCATAATGAACTACAGGATTACTTCCAGAACCTTGCTCCCAACCTATCATAATAGTTGTAGCAGGATCATCAGTTAAAATTAATCTATACTTCCCATTTGAAGCATAACCTAAGACACACAAAAACAAGCCTACTAAAAATAATATGGATTTTTTCATCATAGTCGAATTTAAATTTCATATAAACATAACATAATTACAACTAAAATCACAATAAAAACTATGTATTCGTAATTATTTGAAGTATTTTTTATTAATGATGTAAAAAAAAAACATTAAATAGAGTACCTTGGTAGCTTTTGATTATTTTATCCTTTTATCATGACAGAATGGACACAAAATTAGTTTTAAAATATTTAAAGATTAGTTGCTTTTTGATATTTATAGGTAGAGCCTACCAGCATTTATTTTGGGACGCGCCTTTTAGAAGCTTACTATGGGATCAAAATTTATTAGAACCACTAGTGGATTTTTTTTTTAATATGAATTGGAAAGATTATGTTACTAATCTATCTATTGACAAAAACATACAATTCTTCATAAAAGCACATGGTTTTTTATACGCCATCTGTGCAGTTATTTCCTTATTTATCAAAGCGAATACGCATCGTATTTTTAAAATTATAATTGCAATAGGTTCGTTTAGCCTAATATTACTATCATTATTACAAACTAAAGAGAAGTTTTATCATTTTGCAATGTTTTTTGAGCATGCGATACAATTTGGAGCTCCAATTTTACTATTGTATTTTTTAAAAACCAAGTCGATTTTTAAATTAATAATTCCTTTGAAATTAATAATTGCTGTAGCATTTACTTGTCATGGATTGTACGCAATAGGCACTATTTATCCGCTACCCGCAAATTTTGTAACTATGACATTAAACATCCTGCCTATAAATGAACCGAACGCCAAAACCCTATTACTTATTGCTGGAATTTTAGATTTTGCTATAGCCATTTGTTTGTTTATCCCAAAGCTAGCTAAACCTTTTCTATTATACGCAACGATATGGGGGCTAGCTACAGCTTTTGCAAGAATTCTTAGCGGATTCACATATGACATCTCATTAAGCAATATACATCAGTACCTCTATCTAACTGTTTATAGAATACCACACGGCCTAATACCGTTACTACTATATTTAATATTAAAAACACAACAAACCAGTGCTTTATCAAAAAGCAGTTATTTCTAGCAACAAATTGTTCTAA
>Ga0209292_1005209_pt1 | contig 13357 bp, 7 predicted proteins | sample GOMGulsemesocosm_2_FD_184634 | JGI IMG/M metagenome (GOLD analysis project Ga0209292, IMG submission 184634) | Methane-oxidizing microbial communities from mesocosms in the Gulf of Mexico - GOM9C Gulf of Mexico (SPAdes) (version 2) | ecosystem: Environmental > Aquatic > Marine > Cold seeps... | reverse complement strand
TAGTAATGAATTTGGGGAAAATAGTTTATTTATCATAATACTTCCAATTACTTCTATCGACTTAAAATGTTCAACATTGCACGCAATGCTGCTGACAATTATTGTTATATTTTTACTTAGGTTTTTCTGAACTCTTACATAACTTATTTGTACTATTTGTACTATTTGTGCTGCAACCTTCACACATTTTTCACTGTCATCTTCGAGAAGTCCTGTCGAAGATCCATGTTCTTTATCTTAAATCCTAAGCCCTAAGACAATGGATTCCCGACTAGACACTTCGGGAATGACGGTTCAGGTTGTCCTGTTGGTATAACCAATTTAGCTGTCATCTTCGAGTTGTCCTGTCGAAGATCCATGTTCTTTATCTTAAATCCTAAGCCCTAAGACAATGGATTCCCGACTAGACACTTCGGGAATGACGGTTCAGGTTGTCCTGCTGGTATAACCAATTTAGCTGTCATCTTCGAGTTGTCCTGTCGAAGATCCATGTTCTTTGTCTTAAATCCTAAGCCCTAAGACAATGGATTCCCGACTAGACACTTCGGGAATGACGGTTCAGGTTGTCCTACTGGTATAGCCAATTTAGCTGTCATCTTCGAGATGTCCTGTCGAAGATCCATGTTCTTAATCTTAAATCCTAAGCCCTAAGACAATGGATTCAGGATCATATGCGTCAGGATAATATGCACCTGCATTATCTAATAAGGTACGTCCTGTAGCGTCTGCATGCTCTAATAAGTAGCATCCTTGATACGTCCGACAAAACAACTCGGGAATGACGAGCCAGCAAGATTATCAACCACACATTGAGGGAATGACGTCATTACTGCTCAACGGTAAAAGACCAGATATTACCCTTCACCACTTTGCTTTCAGTTTTACCTTCACCTTTCCTGTCAGCCATGCCTTCTAAGACCGCATCAACACGCCAGTAATAGCTTTTACCTGCTTTCAGCTTTTTAGGGCTAAAAATATTATGGCTAAACTCCCCCTGATATTGTGATGACTTGGTATTAGCTTGCTCAACAGCCTTTTTCTCTTCACCAAAGTAAACTTGGTGTCTGGTAGACTGATAAGCGTTTAACCACATTAAATCAGCATCTATTTTTACAGTAGTTGATAAATCTGGCGGTACAGGTTTTGATGTGGCTTTGTCTTGAAAACCAGGGATCCAGTAATCTAATGCGCCAAATTCATAAGGACCAATATCCGGTGCTTCACCCAGAAAAAAGTTAGTTTTACCTTTAATTTGAGCGCCGGCATCAATGAGTTTTGAATCAGCTCGAGGGCGAAAATCTAAGTTATCAACATCACGTAATTGGCTGCGAACCGTTAAACCTAAGGTTACGCCATCAAAGTTATGATCAACAATGCCAGGAACGGGGAACTTAGCTCGTGGCTTAGTTCTATGGCCGGAGAATTTATTGCTAATATTGTTACGGGTAATGGTTTCGTAGTTATGACCTTGAATGTCTTTATTTGAGCTAATAATTAAATCATTTTTATGATTATCAAAACTTAAGTTATTAAAAATAAAGTGGTTATCACCTTTAAAATAAACACGTTCAGTATTCCAAGCCACATTGTTAAATACATTACCATTTTTACCATAAGGCGCATTGGGCGTATTTTTATTATCAAAACGAATGCCTTGTTTAACGCTATTATGAACCCAGTTGTAACGCACAATACTGTCTGGCTGTTGCTTAACACTGACCTGGATCATTGAGCCATCATTTTGCAAATAACCTGAATCAGATAAGTCATTTAACTCAATGCGGTTTCTTACCCCTGCTTTAAATAATTCAGAACAACCTGTGGTATGAATAGTATTGCGTCTAAAGATTAGCTCCTTGGCATTAACCATATTTAAGGTATAACCGCCTTTGTAAGTACAGCTGTAATCAATGTCGTGCATATAACAGTTTTCAACCAAGTTACCTGTACCATTCATCTCAATAGCCGGGCCGTCGGTATAGGCTATTTTACAATTCTTTAATTGGTTATTAGCGAGGCTATGCTCTTTTTTAACGACCATTTTGGTCACTTTAATTGGAGAGTTATCACCTAACATGCGCTTAGAATAAGAGGGGAACATTAGCTCACTATCTTCAACATTAATAAAGCTGCTGCGCTCAACATTAAAGGTGGTGGCGAAAAAATTAATGCCTTGTAAGTTGATGTGTTTTGACTGTTTGATATTAACTGCGTAACTTTGCACCTTACCACGTATGCTTAACGTTTCAGGATTAACGCCATTTTCAGCCCATAAGTATAATTGCTCGGTTTTGTTATCAAAAAACCATTCGTTTTCTTCATCAAGTAAACCTAACTTGCCTTCAAGAAAATAGCCATGGCGACTAACGCCTGACTTTTTAAAACTAAAGTGCGATTTCACTCCGTCTGTATTAAAAGAAAAGTGGTCATCACCTGCTTGATGCTTGGTGACTTTGGTCTGATAGGTTTTAAAAGAGCCTGAATTAACCACGATAATGCCGCCAGTTAAATCAAAATCAAAGTGTGATAATTCTTTATTAAAATAAGTACCTAATTTCCCTCTGCCCTTTTCAGGCCACATCATCGACTTAGTTTTATCCCACACTGAGCCATCGTACCAATTACCATTGGGCCAGCGTGCTGAAGTCATGCTTTTATCATTAACAAACAACTGCCAAATAGGCTGTGTTAACGTTGTTTTATAGATATTACCGCTGTGTTTTTGCCACTTTTGATTGATAGCTATAGTGCCATCTAACGTGACTTTTTCATTTTGATAAGCTTTAAAGGTAAAAGGTTTATCTTTGCTGCCTTTTACCCGAGACAGGTTTACTTGTTCAAAGTAATTGCCAGCACGAATAAAAGTGGTATCGCCCGCGACCATTTTATCAGCGGCGGCTTGAATGCTGTTAAGTGGCTTATCAATACTGCCTTTATTACTATCACTACCATCGGTAGCAACAAAATATTCGGTTGCTATGGCCGGTGTAATTAAGGCTGCACTAAGCACAACGATGAGAATTACCGTCAGTCTATTAATTTTTAATTGAGTAAATAGCAACATATGTTATTGATTCCAATGCAATGCTTTAACAGCTATCAGGCTTGGGTAGTGTTCATCGGTATCACCAATGTCTTTTTTCAACTGAGTTAACTGCGCTTTTAGCTGTATTTTTAATAAGTCACTGTCTTTGCTCGGGTATAAGTTAGTCATCTCTTTTGGATCATTGGCTAAATCATAAAGCTCCCAATAAGGCGGCGTAGCTGCGGGCATAGCGCCATTGCCATCAAGCGGTAAGCCATAGAAAAATGCTAGCTTATGCGTTTTAGTACGAATGCCATAATGCGCTGGAATAGTATGATGTGACATATGTAACCAATACCGATAATAGATAGCATCCCTGCCGTTGGTCGTTTCAGGCTCTGAAAGAGCTGCTTTAAAGCTCTGCCCCTGCATGGCCTTTGGTGTTTTCACGCCAGCTAAATCTAGTAAGGTTGGCGCAATATCAATATTTAAAAAGAGTTCATCACTTACTTTACCTGCCGATGATTTTTCAGAAGTCTTATTATCGCTAGTAAGTGCTTTAGGGAACTGTACTAAAAATGGCATTTGAATAGACTCTTCATATATCCAACGTTTGTCATAATAATCATGTTCACCTAACATCATGCCTTGATCAGAAGTATAAATAATTAGGGTGTTTTCTGTTAAACCATTGGCATCTAAGTAGTCTAGTACTCTTCCAACATTTTCATCAACCGCTTTTATAGTACGTAAATAATCTTTTAGGTACTTTTGATAAGCCGCTGATACCACGGTATTCCAATCGTAGCTTTCAAGTTCAAGGGGACCTGTTGGCCAGTCTTTATCTAACATACGAGTAACCAGACCTCGACCTTCCATACGACGAGAAACAGACGAGCCAAACTGCTGCCCTGCTTTACCATCAATAATTACCGCATTAGTTGGTCCATGTTTACCACGGTTATATAAGCTATCCGGCTCAGGAATTTTCACATCAGCCAAGAAGTTTTCATGACGTTTTGCTGGCTGCCATAAACCATGTGGCGCTTTGTGATTGATCATTAACATAAACGGCTTATTTTCGTCACGCTTGTTTTCATTACGCTTACTTAACCAGTTTAGACTAACATCGGTAATTACATCAGTGACATAACCTGAATGTACTTCACCGCCTTTTTTACCGTTTTGCCATTTTTTGCCCACTTCTTTTAACTTAGGGTCAAAATATTCACCTTGGTTTGGCAGCACATTGTAATAATCAAAGCCTGATGGCTCAGTTTTTAAATGCCACTTACCAACAATAGCTGTTTGATATCCTGCTGATTGCAGTTGTTTAGCCACATTATCTTTATTTCTGTCTAGCGAGTCAGCAAGGGTTTTAACGCCATTAGTATGGCTATATTGTCCGGTTAAAATGGCTGCACGACTTGGTGTACAAATAGAGTTATTGGCATACATACCGTTAAATCGCACACCATTAGTGGCTAACCTATCAATATTAGGGGTTTTGAAAACCGAAGATAATCTGCCTTGATAACTTGATATAGCATTAGCTGCATGGTCATCAGACATAATGACAACGATATTAGGTTGCTTAGCTAGCAGCTCCTCTGCTGGCTGAATTGCTGCAGCTACTTTGACAAAAACACTGGCTGTTAATACCGGTAATAGCGCCGCCAATATTAGTGGGTACGATAACTTTTTCTTACCTAGTAAATTTGTTTTTCCTATTAATTTTTTTTTAGCTAAAAATTTTTGCATAACAGCTGCCTTGATGATTTTATTGCTTAATGGCTCGACGATATTGTTTGTTATTATTAAGGTAAAAGTCATGTCGAGTTAATCCCAAGTCAGTTGTAAGAAAGCACTGTAACTCGCTTCGGGTGCTGAGAAATCAAGTGGATCTTCTACTGTTTGTTGCCAACGAGCCAATTCTGCCATCATATTTTCAATACGCTGAGTATGTTCAGGCAGTGCACTTAAATCATGCATTTCTAACGGATCAGCTTTCATATCAAATAGCTGAGTGCGTTTAATCATAGGATAATAAATAAGTTTGTAATCTTGGCTACGTACCATGCGTTGAAAATGACGATAAGCACCAAAAACAGTGGCAAAGGCTGCGTCTTTCTCACCATTAATTAGCGGTACAATGCTTGGTGCATCAACACTCTTTGGAATAGTTAAACCAGCAAGCTCTACTGCAGTAGGATAAACACTGTTTAAATAAAACATACCTGGCGCGGTTTTACCTGCGGGGATATTAGGGCCTTTAACAATAAATGGTGCACGTACACTATGGTCATACTGGTTTTGTTTACCCATTAAACCATGACGCCCCATCGCTAATCCGTGATCTGAAGTATAAATAATAACGGTATTCTCAGCCTGACCAGAGACTTCAAGCTGTTTCAAAATACGACCAATTTGTGCATCGGTATGCTCTATCATGGCGTAATATTTACTGATCTTACCTTTGATTTCTTTAACTGAACGTGGAAAGCCCGCTAAAACTTCATCACGCAGATAATAATCACCTTGATCAAACGGGTGATATCTTTTGAAGTTTTCCGGCAACTGCATGTCTTTTTCAGGATAACGCGCTAAATACTCATCTGGCGCATGTAGGGGATCATGTGGCGCTAAAAAGCCAACATACATCATAAAGGGTTTGGCGTTGTAATCACGCTGAGCCAGAAAATCCACCGCAGCATCGGCTACTACTTCACTGGTATGCTTTCCACCTTTATAACGAGTAAACGCCTTATCTAACGGCTTAGATGAATCATAGTCAGTAAATTCGGCATCCCAATGACCGCCCTTTTCATGACGAGACATACCATTTTCATGAATAGCTTTACCGTGAGTAAAACTACGCTGCCAAACATCAAGTGATAAGTGCCATTTACCGGTTTGAAAAGTATCATAACCCGACTTTTTAAAGGTTTCGCCAAAGGTTTCATGCTTGGCAACAAAGCTTTTGTCATTTACTCCACGAGCATCTAAGCCGGTACGGTATAAGTGACGGCCGGTATTGATCATTTGTCTGCTTGGCAAACATACCGCGCCAGACCATGCACCTTGGTTAAACACATGGCTAAAGCGCATGCCCTGCTTTGCTAAGCTATCAAGACTTGGGGTATTGATATTAGCATTACCAAAGGCTGAAACCGTATCGGGTGCTTGATCATCGGTTAATATGAAGAGTACATTTAACGGCTTACCTGATGTAAACGCCTTATCAGTAACTTCTTGTTCGGCGCATCCGCCAACGAGTGATAAAAACAATAGCATTATCAAAGTAGTAATAAGTTTTCCCTTATACTCCCTTTTCAGCCCTATATCATTAAAATTCATTATACTGCCTTCAGCTTGTGTAAAATTCGTTAATGACTTCTTATTTGAATTTTAGTCATTAAAAATTTGCAATAGTTTATTGATCTAAACTAACGCACAAAATGACCTTTGTAAAGAATAAACACCTAAAAATGATTTATATGCTACTTTACCCTTAAAAAAGAAAAGATATACTATAAAGGACATGCAGAGTGACTGGGGAACAGCACTAACGATTGAATTGCTCGCTAGCGCGCATTTTATGTTAATTACTATAAAAGATTCTGAAAGGAGGAAGTTCAAGATAATAGGCGCAAAGAGTATATTCATGACTTTGGCAAAGGGTATTATAGCTTCCATACGTTATACCTATATGATTATACGGAACTTTGTCTACGTATAATGATTGAGATTATCTCAAACTAATGAAGGTTTAAAGTTGGCTTTAAGTTTTAGAATTATCCACTATTTTGTTATTATGGCTGCTTTCCATTTCTAATAAGGCAGTAGCACTGCGTGGCAGTTTTTCAACTCAGAGATTATCAACAAGAAGCCGTATCAAAGGTGCTCAAACACTTTCGAAGAACCAACGAATCTGCGGTGATTGTTTTACCTACTGGCTCCGGTAAAAGCCTGGTAATTGCCGAGCTTGCTCGCTTAGCAAAACGAAAGATACTCGTGCTAACTCACGTTAAAGAGCTGGTCGAGCAAAATCATCAAAAATATGAAAGCTATGGTGTTACTGCCGGTATTTATTCTGCGGGATTAAAACTTAAAGAAACTCAACACCAAGTCACGTTCGCCAGCATACAATCTGCAGCCCGCAATCTAGATGATTTTAATGAACCCTACTCCTTAATTATTATTGATGAATGTCATAGAGTTAATTTGTCCAGCGCTGAATTAGCTAAAGGGGAATCCAAAAACGGCTCTAAAGACAAAGTAAAAGAGCAATCACAAGAAAAAGCCAGCAAGCAGGCCAATAGTAATCAGTATCAACAAATTATTGAGAAGTTGATGCAAGTTAACCCCGAGGTAAAGTTATTGGGTTTAACCGCAACCCCTTATCGCTTAGGCATGGGCTGGATTTATAAAAAACATTATCGTGGTTTCATGCGAAGTGAAGAAAACCGACCTTTTGAACACTGTATTTATGAACTACCACTTCGTTACTTAATTGAACGTAAGTATTTAACCGAACCCAATTTGGTCGACGCCACCATAGAACAATATGATTTTAGTAGCCTACGAGCAAATACCTCTGGCGAATATAGTCCTACAGATATGAATCATCTGTTAAACAAAAATCCCCGGGTAACTCAAGGCATTATTGAGCAGGTCATTGAGTTAGGCGATAAACGTCAAGGTATTATGATCTTTGCCGCGACAGTTGAGCACGCCAAAGAGGTTTATAGTTATCTACCCGCCAAATTAAGTGCGTTAATTACCGGCGCTACTGACAATACTGAACGCGATCAGTTAATTAAAGCATTCAAGCGTAAAGAAATTAAATACCTGGTTAATGTTTCAGTATTAACCACAGGCTTTGATGCGCCCCATGTCGATATGATCGCGATATTACGCCCAACACAATCAGTGAGTCTCTATCAGCAAATCATCGGCCGTGGTCTTCGTTTGAGTGATAACAAAAAAGATTGCTTGGTAATTGATTATACCGGCAATGATTTTAATCTTTATCATCCCGAAGTCGGAGAGAAAAAGCCAAATAGTAAAAGTCAGCCGGTGCAAGTAGTTTGCCCAAGCTGTGAATTTCCCAATATCTTTTGGGGCATTTGTGATGATGATGGTTATTTAGTTGAACACTACGGACGGCGATGCCAAGGTATAGTCGATGTTCCCTGTGAAGAGAAAACGAGGGAGAGTCAATGTGACTATCGATTTGTCTTTAAAGAGTGCCCTCACTGTGGTGGTGAAAATGATATTGCGGCCCGAAAGTGTTTACAGTGTTTTGAGGTCTTAGTTGATCCCGATGATATGTTAAAAAAAGCACTGCAACTTAAAGATTCAAAAATTATTCGCTGCGCAGGGCTTAATTTAACGAAAGCTAATGATAATGGAGCTGATAAGTTAAAAATTACTTACCATGATGAGGAAGGCACTGAGCTTAATGAATCTTTTGATTTTTCTAGGCCTAATCAGGTTAAAGCGTTCAACGATATATTTTCTAAACGCCTTAGCGCAAAAATCAGTGTTCAGCTAGGTTCAACTGAGTCGTTTGAAGTGACTAATCTAGAGCAAGCATTAAAGCTAGCTAACCTATTGCCGTGTCCAGATTTTGTCATCGCCAGAAAACAAAAATACTACTGGCGTATTAAAGACAGACTTTTTAACTATCAAGGTAAATACCGAAAAGCCAATGAGCTTAAATAAACTCAATTGGTTATCTGAATGTAGCGGGAAGAATGGGACAATTATGGGCACTGGTTGTATTCAATAAAATTGCCATTAGAGTAGGTATTATAGAAAACTAAAGCGCATGCACTAAGCCATCGATAAAATAACTTGAGGATGTTTACTAAGTTTAATAATCATGTGACCACGCATAAGCGTTTGATGTTTCCAAGCATAATATGCACTGACCTTTTATATTCACTTTTACCACATTCGAGACATTAGCATTTGATCTGCAATATTGATATGGATTAGGTTTTGTATGGCTAAACCACTCTACTTAACTAGTTAGCAAGCCAAAGTAAAGTGCTTGAGGGTTATCTAATTAGTACCACCCTCGCTATTTATGCGTTACTTATGGCCAACTACATTTCTAAGATACTGCATATAGTCTGAATAAGGTTTTGACATGAGCTCTGCTTGAGCTCTACTAACTCTGATAATATCTCCATGGATAATTTGATCACGTATTGCATATACTTTTGTACTAACCTGTTTGTACTCAGGAACATCGTCTAATTTTTTACCATCGCAAATTATCTTGAGTGCTTTTCCTATACCTATTAACTCTTTACTGCCGTCCTTTCTAGTTTTTTTGGAATTATACATTTTATCTTTAATTTGAGATTCACTATTACCAATATTTCTAAGTTTCTCCCTACACAATTCAAATATTTGTTTTTCCATAACACTAACCAACATAATACAATAAGCTTCATATTCATGATTAATATAGTGTCTTCTTGCTATTTGAAAATAATGCCGATTATCTAGGGTAATAATAGCTTTACAGTAAGTTTGAAGCATTTGTAATGTATCATCTTTAAGGTCAGTACCTAAACCTACCCCTGTACCTCGATAATCATGAGAATGATGTTTAAATAAAGAATTTCCATTTTGATCAAAAACTTGGGTATCTAGCCATGGAGAAAGTCTTTCGCGAGAGATTTCAGGTATCCAATCTTTATTATAAGAACGTATAATAATTGGATTATCGTACTTTAAAGCTTCTAACTCGCATGCTGCCCTATATGAAAGAATAAACTGTTTGATAATATCAACCGCTAAATCGAAAATATTATCTAGGGAATATTCTCCATCTATCAATACTCTATTTTTGAGAGGATTATCTATAGGCTTTCCACTAATTATACGCATCCTAAATGTAGAAAAAGAAAAATCACCATTAATATCCTCAATAGCCATTTGCAAAGGGCTCTGATTATCCTTTACAACATGCTTTTGAAAAGATACCTCAGCAATAACCTGAATTACATCAACTAAAAAAGTCATTGGAGTTGTTACGTTTTTAGAATCAGTAGATGTTTCCGGAACTAGAACTACAAAAGGAAGCTTCCCATTAACAATTATTTAGGCTGCTTCTGTTTCAATCTCTGGCTTTACATTTATGTGTATGGCCTTTTTATAACCTTTAATAAAGTCCCATGACTCTGAATGAAGAGTCTTACTGTATTTATTCAACATAAAAAAATTCCGTTTAAAAAGACTAAAAAATAGCTTGCGTATATTTCATCTTATCAAAAATGAAGAAAAATAAAATATAAAATATATGGCTAAAAATCAAATACTAATGTCAGGTAAGCGCACAATGTGTTCCTTAATAAAGTTGTAATTAATTTTTAATTTCATAGAAAATAACAAAACGTAGAAAGCAAAAAACTTTACTCATTCGAATTAAGGGGTTCATCTTAATGTGGCGGTGAATCCAGATTTGAACTCTAGAAGGGCTACAAACCCTTGCAGGTTTTCAAGACCTATACCTAAGCTATAAAAATAAATAAGTTAGCTGTTTAATTCCGAATAAATAACACTAATACAAGCCAATATAATCACAATATAGGTTAATAATATTCGGAGAATTATTAAAGACCTTAGATAAAAACAGATAAAAACAATCGTCAATTATTATAGCGAGTTTGCTTACTATTATTTTGTGTCTTTAATCCATCTGGTTAACTCAAGATATATAACTAATAACACCATAATTTAAGATGTGCAGATTTAACTATATCACTCCATAAAATTATGATTATAGAGAAATAAAGTAACGGTTTTATCCTGCTAAATAATTAAACAAGCTATTATAAGAAAATAAGAATTTTGATATGGGGTAAGAATGGTTATCAAAATGAAAATATTAGCCCACACAACACTTTATAGCGCACTTACAGGTATTTTATATTCATTATTGTTTGGTCAATCTGTTTCGGCACAAGAAACTGTTAAAATTCAAACCGAAAACATTGAAAAAATAGTGATCACTGGTTCGCGCAGATCAAGGGAGCCTCTCACCGATCTTCCCTCCCCAGTAGAAATTATCGATGTAGAGGCGTTGAAATCGCAGGCTAGTGCTGACATGAGCGACATACTCCGTACAATTGTCCCCTCCTTCAATGTTACTAATCACCCTATCAGTGGTACTTCAAGTCTGGTACGCCCTGCAAACCTAAGAGGTATGGCCGCTGACCATACTCTTGTTTTACTGAATGGTAAAAGACGCCACAGAGCCGCAAACATTCCAAATTTTTCAGGTGGCATTAACGATGGAACTCAAGGGACTGATATATCCGCCATCCCAATAATCGCACTTAAATCAGTCGAAATTTTACGTGATGGCGCATCAGCGCAATATGGAGCCGATGCTATTGCTGGTGTACTCAATTTTGTTGCTAACAATGATCCAACAACTCGCTCTATAGCGCTTACAACAGCACAATATTATAAAGGAGATGGCCAATCACTCTATATTGCCGGTACCTATGGTATGGAAATTTTTGATGAAGGTAGTCTTAATCTTAGTGGTGAATTAACTGAATCGGAACGCACAAAGAGATCACAACAAAATACTAGCGCTAAAGTATTCTCAGATGCAGGTTACCCTATTAGAGATCCCGCCATTTATTGGGGGAATCCAGAAATAAAAGACGACATAAAGCTATTTTTAAATTTGCTTGTACCCATTTTAAGTACTTCTGAAATATATAGCTTTGCACAATACAGTACAAAAGAAAATATCAGTGGCTTTTTTTTCCGACAACCCTCCAGAGATGGTGTGTTTGCACTTGGAGACGAAAGGTTAGTTTTTGACACGACCCCCGGTGGTAATACCGGCAACGGTAGCGGTAACTGTCCAGTATTAACCGTGCCTGATTTAAGCGATTCAGTGGCTGTTACAGCTGATTTGGTTGTGATTGATGATTTGCGTCATAACCCTGATTGTTTCTCTTTTCTAGAAGACTTTCCTGGAGGCACAGCACCTTGGTTCTCTGGGAAAAGTAATGATTACTCGGGTTCGATAGGCCTTCGTGGTGAGATAAACGAAGATATTAATTTTGATTTAAGCATAACTTTTGGGCAAAACGAACTTCAATATAGCACTTTTGATAACTTCAATCCCACCTTTGGTCCCCAGAGTCCAAATGAACTTGATGTTGGTTCGCGTACCCAACAAGAACAAACTATCAATGCTGACTTCATTAAAGTTATTGATATTGGCTTCTCTGCTGATTTAAATATTGCCTTTGGTGTTGAGTGGCATAGGGAGTCATATAAACAAAAACCTGGACAAAAAGAATCATGGGATATTGGGCCTTACACTGCTTCTTCGCAAGGAACACCGGGAATTTCAGTGGGTACTTTAGGTTTCGGTTCATTTAATCCAAGCACTTCATTTTCTGGATCGCGCAATAATATAGCGATTTATACCGATCTAGAAACGGATGTTACAAATGAATGGACGGTAGGTTTCGCTATCCGTTATGAAGATTTTGACGATTTAGGTGATAATACAAATTTTAAAGTCGCTACATTGTATAGGCTTACTGACACATTCAACATTCGCAGTACCCTATCAACGGGTTTCCACGCCCCAACACCGGGTCAGCAATCCTTTGCTCAATCAACCGTTGGTTTTGATAGCAATGGCGTATTAAGCACCACCTCTACTTTACCTGCAACGCTAGTGTCGCAACTTCCATCCTTTGATACGGTAAGAGATCTAGAAGCCGAAGAAGCAACTAACTTTGGCTTCGGGCTTGTCTGGGATAACATTACATTTAAATTAACCGTCGATTATTTCAGAATAGATGTTGATAACAGAATAACTCTCACTTCAACGGTCGCAATTAGTGATGCTGATAGAGATGCATTGCTGGGTGCGGGCTTACCTAATGCAAACCAATTTACCGCTATAAACCACTTAACTAATGACTTTAGTACCCAAACTCAAGGGGTTGATATTGTTGGCTCTATGGAGCTTGATATATTTGATCGTGGTACATCAATGTTACTGCTAAGTTATAACCATACGGATACTACAGTTTCACATCAAGGAGAAAGCTTGAGTGACTTGAGAGTATTACAATTAGAGCAGCAATTACCAAAAGATAAGGCAATATTGACATTTACTCATGCAGTCGATGATTTCAGTAGTGTTTTACGCGTTAACTACTACGGCGCGTTAGATGAATATTATCTATCAACTACAAGACATACCAAGCTTGATGCTCAAGTCACTGTAGGTTTAGAATTGAGTTACTATGTTAGCAATGGGCTAACGTTAAG
>Ga0209292_1005203_pt1 | contig 13363 bp, 8 predicted proteins | sample GOMGulsemesocosm_2_FD_184634 | JGI IMG/M metagenome (GOLD analysis project Ga0209292, IMG submission 184634) | Methane-oxidizing microbial communities from mesocosms in the Gulf of Mexico - GOM9C Gulf of Mexico (SPAdes) (version 2) | ecosystem: Environmental > Aquatic > Marine > Cold seeps... | reverse complement strand
GATCTGCACACAATGATCCAAGAAGGCCACAACACCGCACAGCAACTCGAAGCACAAGACTTATTAAATATCAGTGTGGTATGTAATGACCGCGCCGGTATTGTGCAAGAGTTAACAAAAGCACTGCATTCTGTTGATGCTAATATCGAGCAGCTTGGCAGTCAGTTAGAGAGTGCAGCCAATACTGGCGCGTTACTGTTTAGAGCCAATGTCACGGTATTGTTGCCTGAGCATTCATCGATTGAAGCGCTTACCGATGCCATTGAAGAGCTTGGTGATGATGTGATGGTCGATGTTGAATACGGCTGTTAATAAGTTCGGTTAGCTAGATACATCACTCAAATTGTAGCGTGCTTGCCGTGCGCTACAACCAAACCAGCTAACACATGCTTTGCTCAGTGCCGACTGCTCTTGATAGCCCAATAGCTCAGCGATTCGGCCTAACGGCAAGTTAATTTGCCTGAGATAAGTCACGGCTAATTCTCTCCTTACCCGATCTTTTAGCTTAACAAAACTCGTTTGTTCAAGTGCTAACTTCCTGTGTAATTGCCTTACGCCCATACCAAGTGCGGATGCTATCACTTCATTTTTACACAAATCCATCATTAACATTGCTCGAATCAGTAATGCTACCTGTTGCGTGAGACTAACGTGTTGAGGGCTACAATTATTGGTAAGAAAGCCGATTGCCGCATCGGCTAATTGACTTTGTTGTCGATTAACCACCATCGACAAATCATCTTGGTCGAGCACCAGTGCCGCCATCTGTTGATTGCCTTCAACCGCACAGCCAAAGCAGTGTTTTGCATGCCAACCCATCGCCGGATAATGATGCGGCATGTGAACTGCCTTGATTTTTGATTGACCATCACTTAGAAAGTTAGCGAACTGACTCGCTAACGCTAGTGTTAGTTCGATGGTTTGAGTGGCTTTTGGGGCTGGCTCTAAGGTGATTGCAAAACTCAATAAAAAGTCGTTACTGTGAGGAATGTTCGTTAGTGTCACTTCTAAGCCTTGGGCATGAAAATGGATATAGCTAACAACCCATACTAACGCGTCGCCCAACGTCGTCGATTGCTTTGCGGCCAGTGCTAGAGGCCCTAATATATCAATGTCTTGTTTTGCGGCAAGCCGCAGGCCAAAGTCATTACAATTGAGCACATCGGCGGCGGTCTCTAACAGTACAATATAATCGTAATAACGTAGAAATGGCACTTGCGGGTCAAGCACTGCCATCGTCAGCTCACTCGCCGCCAATACATCGTCGAGATCACCGCCAAGCTCAGCAATAAGTTCGCGATAACCGATCAATGATTCTCTTCTAATGAGTTTAGCTGCCATTTTTTGCTCAGCAATTAATAGTAAAGTCCAAAAATAACAAGTTTTATCGTTATATTCTAGGTATAAAAGTTAAACCATAAAAATAGAGATAGGTAGAGTGATGACTAAGACATTTGATTACATCGTTATTGGTGGTGGTAGTGCAGGTTGTGTAATGGCCGCAAGATTAAGTGAAGATCCCAATATCACTGTCTGCCTGATTGAAGCCGGTAAGCGAGATAACCAAACAACTATTCAAATGCCAGCAGGTGTCGCGGCTACTGTACCGTTTGGTATTCACAGCTGGCACTATAATACAGTGCCACAAAAGCATTTGAATAATCGCCTGGGATTCCAGCCTCGAGGTAAGGTGCTTGGCGGCAGTAGTTCGATTAATGCCATGGTGTACATTCGAGGGAATGCTTGGGATTACGATAACTGGGCAGCGCTTGGCAATCAGGGTTGGGGTTATCAGGACGTCTTGCCATATTTCATTAAATCTGAAAATAATCAGCACTTCTCCAATGATCCATTGCATGGCACCGAGGGTCCATTAGCGGTGTCAGAACTAAAGCGACCAAGTGTCTTTAATCAATATTTTTTAGCCGCCTGCGGTGAGCAAGGGGTTGCACGTTCGCATGATATAAATGGCGAGCAACAACTCGGTTGTCGCATGAGCCAAGTCAATCAAATAGATGGTAAACGTTGTAGCGCAGCGAAGGCTTATTTAACGCCAAACTTAGGCCGAAAGAACCTCACTATATTAACCCAAGCGCATGTTGAGCGTATAAAGATTGACAGTCACGTTGCTCAAGGCGTCAGTTATTTAAAAGATGGAACGAGTCATTACATTGCGGCCAACAAAGAAGTGATCCTTAGCGGCGGTGCCTTTGGTTCGCCGCAAATATTAATGCTGTCGGGTATTGGTCCTAGCGATCATTTGCAACAAGTTGGTATCGAAACAGTCCATCATTTGCCCGGCGTCGGCGAAAATCTTCAAGATCATCTCACTGTTGTACCTATCTATCGAACGAAAGAGTCTACGGGCACTTTCGGTGTTAGCCTTAAAGGTGCCTATGATGTCACCAAGGGTATTATAGATTGGCATCGACACAGTGACGGACTACTAACGTCAAACTTTGCCGAATCCCATGCTTTTATTAACGTTGAGCCAAACGCTACGGCACCAGATATCCAAATAGAATTTGTCATTGGCTTAGTTGATGACCACGCCAGAAAGCTCCGCTTAGGGCATGGCTATAGTGTCCATGCTAGCTTAATGCGGCCTAAGAGTCGTGGCACGGTGAGATTAGCCAGCAGTAAAGCCACCAGCGCACCATTGATCGATCCAAACTACCTTGATGACCCACAAGATTTAGCAACGCTAGTCAGCGGATTACAACACTCGCTAGATATTTTGGAGAGCGCTGCATTTGATGGGGTGCGCGGCAAGATGGTTTACCCACTTGATCGTAACAACAAAGAACAACTGATTGAGTTTATTCGCGCTAAGAGTGATACAGAATATCACCCCGTCGGGACGTGTAAGATGGGCACTGATGACGATGAGATGGCGGTCGTCGATAACCAACTCAGAGTGCGTGGCATTGAAAAATTACGCGTGGTTGATGCGTCGATCATGCCGCAGTTAATCACCGGTAACACCAATGCGCCAACGATTATGATCGCCGAAAAAGCGGCGGATATGATATTAAACCCTTAAACGTAAAAAAGGGACTAAGCGCATGCTTAGTCCCTTGAACTTTGCTGGTAAGAGGTTGGCTTATAGACCTAATTTAGCCAACTCTTTTGCCGCTACTTTTGCAGAAAGTGGGATGTAACCATCTTTTTCTACAATTTTTTGACCGGTTTTCGAAAGAACCATTTTAACAAACTCGGCTTCCATTTTTGATAACGGTTTGTTTGGGTGCTTGTTCACGTAAACGTATAGGAAGCGTGATAATGGATAAGTACCATTAAGCGCGTTCGCTTTCGTTGCCGCGACATAGTTCTTGCCTTTCTTCGCCAGCGCTACCGCTTTAACACTTGATGTGATGTAACCGATACCAGAGTAACCTAATGCGTTAATTGAAGACGCCACCGATTGTACTACTGATGCAGAACCTGGCTGCTCATTTACACTTGTGTTGAAATCACCTTTACACAGCGCTTTCTTCTTGAAGTAACCATAAGTACCAGATACTGAGTTACGTCCGTATAGCTGGATATCTTTACGAGTCCAATCACCAGTTAAGCCAAGATCGCCCCAACGGTCGATATCTTTGCCGCCACACTTATGGGTGATTGAGAAGATACTATCCACTTGCTTCATTGTTAACCCTTTAATTGGGTTATCTTTGTGAGCAAACACCGCTAGCGCATCAATAGCAACACGAATAGGCGTTGGCTTGTAACCAAAACGTTTTTCGAACGCTTCAATTTCTTTAGACTTCATCTTACGACTCATTGGGCCAAATTGTGAGGTGCTTTGAGTCAACGACGGTGGCGCAGTTGATGAGCCTGCCGCTTGGATTTGAATATTAACGTTAGGGTAGTTACGTTTAAACTCTTCCGCCCAAAACGTCATCATGTTCGCCAATGTATCAGAACCTACTGAAGATAGGTTGCCAGAGATGCCTTGGGTCTTTTGGTAAGACGTAAGGTTTTTGTCGAGTGCTAGTGAGTTTGCAGAGAATGCAAGCGTAAGAGCAAGACCTAGAGAGCTAGTTAATTTACTGAATTTCATGTAAAACTCCGATAGAAATATAATATTTATTTGGTTAAGTAATCATTTTACTGTGGTCATTGTGACCTGCTTAAATGACACTTAGGTTACTCAAAGATGAAGCTTTTATTACAAGACACTATTTATTCATGTCCGGTTTTTACACGCTCTTGCTTAATGATAAAGCTGAAAGTGCTGCCAACATTGACACGACTCTCGATCTGTAAGGCCGACTGATGATTAGCCAATACATGCTTAACGATTGAGAGCCCTAGACCACTACCCCCATCCTTACTCGAACGTGAGCTCTCTATGCGATAGAACCGTTCAGTTAATCGATTTAAATGATGTGGCGCTATGCCATTACCATTATCTTTAACAATAAATCTCGCTCCTTGAGCGCAATGCTCCCACGCCACTTTAATTTTAGAGCCGTCAGGTGAATAGCGAATGGCATTAAAGACGAGATTACTACAGGCACTGAACATTTGCGTGTCATTACCGAGCATATCGAGCTGTGGATCGATATCAAAATGAATGCTGAGGTCACGTGAACCGATTAAATTGAACGCATCCTCTTTGAGCATTTCCATTTGAGCAGCCATATTCACCGCATGGGTGTGCGATGCCACAGCGCCCGACTCAATTTTAGATAATGATAGAAGCTGCTCAACCAGTGCTTGCATTCGCTTGCTTTGTTGTCCCATCGCATTAATAGCCGGACTTTGTTCATCTTCAAGCATTTCAAGGTAGCCCTGCAATACCGTCAATGGCGTTTTTAGCTCATGAGAAACGTTTGCCACAAATTCACGGCGCATCTGTTCGAGCTGATGAATACGGGTTATATCACGAGTAACCAATAAATATTGATCGCTACCGTAGGCAATAATTCGATTCTCTAATAGCACTTCATCGTTGATTGGTGAAGGAAGCAGTAGCATTTCATCAAAATTATTTTTCGCTAGGTAATGAGAAAATTTCGGGTGGCGGATTAAGTTATCTAAACGTTGTCCTTGATCCGTTGGCCACTGTAGTCCTAACAACAGACGTGCCTGACGATTACACCAGGTGATTTCATGACGTTGATTATAAACAGTTACGCCATCTGGCAAGGCATCTGCCCCTTGCCTAAATTCACCGATAGAATCGACTAGCTGACGGCGGCGAACACGATTGGCCCGTTGTAACTTTTCAACGCCATAATAAGCTTGATCCCAGTGGGATGAATGACTAACAAAACGCTTTTGAGGATTTTTCCACAGCCAATTAACATAGTGGCGAAATTCCTTTAGGTTAATCGCTAAAATAACAAAGGTCGCAATAAAAAAAACGAGCGCAAGCTGACCAGTCCATAACCCAACGAGCGCACATAGGCTATATATGAACAACAATTTTGAGAGAATAATACGTAATTGGTACTTATTTAACATCACTACACTCGGGTTGAAAAGCGATAGCCAGAGCCACGCACCGTTTGAACAAATTGCTCGTGCCCACTACCAGTAATTGCTTTTCGTAAACGCCTAATATGCACATCAACGGTACGGTCTTCAACATATACGTTAGTTCCCCAGACGTGGTCAAGCAATTGTTCACGACTATAAACACGGTCGAGGTGGGTCATAAAAAAGTGTAATAGTTTGAATTCGGTTGGGCCAATACTAAGGGGATGATCATTTAACGACACACGGTGGCTGACGGGGTCTAATATCAAGCCTTCGATATCAATCGCCTCTTCTAATGCCGTTGGCATCACGCGTCGTAATACCGCTTTAATCCGTGCAACTAGCTCTTTGGGTGAGAATGGCTTGGTCATGTAGTCATCGGCGCCAACTTCAAGGCCGCGCACTTTATCCTCTTCTTCGCCGCGTGCCGTTAGCATAATAATTGGAATATCTTTGGTGAATTCATTTCGCTTTACTTCTTTGGCGAAACTAATACCATTACCGCCAGGGAACATCCAGTCCAGTAGAATTAAGTCTGGGTAAGGTTCTGACAAGCAATTCATTGCTGAGTCAAAATCCTGCGCCTCAACCACCTCAAAGCCTTGTTGATCTAAAACAAAACATAACATTTCACGAATGGCACTTTCGTCTTCAACAACTAATATTCTTGCACTCATATGTATAAACCTTAGTTAATCATTGCTAAGCATTATGGTGGTTCAATGTGACAGTTATATGACTAAAACCCAATCATGTTGAGTTTACCTCAAATAGGATACTCTGCAGATGTTTTTATCCCAATTAAATTAATAGATCGGTCATTTATCACGGTCTAGCCACATGATATCTTACGCTAATGAGTTTATTTAAAGGCAAAAAAATACCGCCTAATTGGCGGTATTATACAATGGCTGAACACAAACTAGATCTTAGAATTTGTATTCGATACCAACAGCTAGGTTGCTTGCATCGGAGTCATCTTCAAACGAAGTGTCGGTGTAGAAACCAAATACTTTAACGTTTTTAGCAAGCTTGTGCTCAACACCAAATGTTACCATTTCAGCAGGCTGACCGGCTTTGCCATTAACATCATCGCTGTCTTGGTATTGCAGTTCAAGTGTCGTTTTACCGATGCCATAAGCTGCGCTAACGAGGAAACCATCACCTTTTTCGCCACCAGCAACTTCAGATTCATTCCACATTGCGCCTAATTTTAGGTCAGCAAGTTTACCTTGAACAGTAACACGTGTTGTATCAACACCTTTTACGTCTGCATCCATTGCAACTGCGGCATATAATTTAGATTTTTTAAGGCTTTTATCACCGTACATGAATGCGAAACTTGTGCCTGTTTCGTCACTATTACCCTCTTCGGCAATGAACGTGCCTTGGAACGTAAAGCCATTAAATTTAGGAGAAACATAAGTTAAGCTATCACCCATACGGTTTTCACCTGCAAACAGCTGCTTGATATCAGCATTGTGATCGCTAAATAAATCGACTTTACCTTGCGACACTTTTACTGCTGTGTCATTACGGCCAATCATCACACTACCAAAGTTACCCTTTAGACCAACCCATTGGCTACGTGCTTTAAAGTTATCTGAGCCACTCTCGTCAGACACGTCCACTTGCCATTCAACTTTGTAGATTGCTTTTAGGTCATCGTTAATTTTAACGCCACCTTTAACGCCAATGCGTGACGCGTTCGATTTGATGTTTGTTTCAGACGTACCGTTATCATCATCACTTTGGATTGTCGCGTTAACTTTACCGTAAATAGTCGCTTGCTCACCCGCAAGTACACTACCAGAAACTAATGCGCCTGCAGCAACTAGTGCCAATGATGTTTTTGTGAATGTAGTCATTTTTGTATTTCCTTGATTGAATTATTTGTATAAATTTAATGTTACTAAACATAATTTCGCTTAGTTTGCCTGCCTTATATGACAAAAACATGACAATGCAAAAATAATAGTAATGTTATCTTGCGAGTAACTCGATACTACTTTGACCGCTGCCATGAGCCGTGATCTGAATCCGTGTACCGACTCGTTCTACCAGTCCTTGTACATGCGATATAATGCCGATTTGTCGGCCTGATGCTTGCAAAGAATCCAAACAGCTTAATGCAACTTCAAGCGTGTCAGGATCTAACGTGCCAAACCCTTCATCAATAAACAAGGTATTAATTGAAGTATGTAAGCTAGTAATCGATCCCAGGCCCAGTGCTAAGGCTAAAGAAACTAAGAAACACTCGCCGCCAGACAAACTGTCAACCGACCTTACTTCATCGCCCATGTCCATGTCTATCATCTGTAAGTCGAGTTCACTACTTGGCACTGCTTGTAACTGATAGCGCGGGGCCAGCTCTTGCAAGTGATGATTTGCACTCACGAGCATTTGTTCTAGCGTCAAGCTTTGGGCAAATGTTCGAAATTTCGCACCGTCTGCGCTACCGATTAACTCTTTCATGTCTAACCATAACGTTGTCTCTATCGTTTGTTGCTCAATCTCTTGCTGTAATTGGCCAAATCGTAACATCGCCTGATTATGCATCTCTAACTGACTGCGATAGCCAAATTGTTCTTGGTTTAGGCTCTGCTGCTGCGCATTAATGGACTCTGTCAACATAGCGCGTTGTTGCGATGTGGCTACTTGGGGAACTGGTGCCAAGCTTGGTAACTGTTCGAGTAATAATGGTTCGCGCTGACTTAACTTAAGATTAACTTGTTCGAGTTGGCGCTTTAACTGGCTAATAACGGCCTGATGTTGATGAAGGCTTTGTTGCAGCGCAGTGAGCTCTTTTTTCGTGTCGACAATCCAGCTCGACGCGTAACTTAACAATTCGACCAATTTACTATCGCTTAATTCAAGGGTTGCTTGCCATCCTAACCAATCACTAGCGAGCAATGTTTGCTGCTCCATCAGTTCGGATTGTTGATGACTAAATTGTGCTATTTTACTCTCTAATACCGCTAATTCATTATGACCGAGGTGCAATGCACTCTGCGCATTTTGTAACGCTTGCATCATTTGATGGAGTTGCGATTCCAACGCTTTCTTTTGTAACGCAGGATCTTCGCCCGCCATTAGTTGATCAAGCTCTGCTTGCCATTGTGCCAAGACTTTTTGGTCCTGTTGCAACTGATTAAGCATCGGTTTGAGTTGCAATGTCATTTGATGTGATTGCTCGGTTAGCATGACCTGACTTTGCTCTGCTTCGCGCAGTGTCAAAGTCAGCTGCTGGTGTTCTTCACTTTTGGTCGTAAACTGTAATATGTCGGCACTAACGTTCTGGGTGAATAATGCTAACTGCTGCTCATCTTGCAATAATACTGGCCAATTAGCTTGTGGGTAGTGTTGTCTCAGTTTTTCAATCGCTAAATCGAGTTGCCCCAAATACTGGGTTAAATATTGATTATCTAATAGCTGCTCTGACGCCATGGTAGCAATTGAGTTGTTGGTGTTTTCACAGCCTTGCTGCGTTAATTCGAACTGATGTGTTAACTCAGTGAGTTGCTGCTCGACCTCACGTGCTTGCTCGACCTGATTTACCGTTTGTTGATACTGGATCTTAGCTTGCTCAATGTGTTGCTTTATTTGGGCAATGGCCGCCTCTAACTGAGCTTGGGCAGTCACAGAGATATCATCACAGCCAAGCTCATTGGCCGATTGTGCAAGTTGTTCTATTTCCCCAGCAATTGATTGTTGCAAAGCCGCTTGTTCTTGACCGATAGCATCGAGTTTGGCCAATTGTTTACCTAACTCATTACTTTCATTGAGCAATTGTTGATACCGCTGATGCAATTGCTCGACTAAGACCTCGCCTATATTTTGTTCTTTGGCATAAGGATGCTCACAAGAGCCGCACAACGCACATTCTTCACCATCGATTAACTGCTGTCGATGATCATGTAAGGACATCACATTACGTGCTTGGTTCAAGCTTTTTTGCGCTTCATCTAATACCGGTGTATGAAGGTTCAACGCTTGCTTTACTTGCTGGTATTGACCTCTTAGTTGTGCCAAATGCTCAATTATTTCAGATGATTGGTTTTGCTTATTGGCAATCATCACATGATATTCAAGCCCCTGCATGACTAACTGCAATTGCATTGTCGCGCTATTGTATTGTTGTTGAAGATCAGTTTGCCGCTGTTCTATCTGCGCTAAATCAGCCCCTTCAAACAGCGCCGCATATTGGTTCAACTGCAACTGATACTGATTTATCTCTTTTTGTTGATTAACCGCGGTTTGCTTAGCATTAACCAGCTGATCTTTTTGTACTATTAGAGAACTCTCACTCGTCTGGATTTTTTCTCTATATTGATGACACTGTGCATTGAGCTGCTGATAGTCACTGATCCCCTGCTCTATCGCACCAAAATTATTAACCAAAGGAGCAAGGGCTTGATGGCCTGACAAATATTGCGCCACAGCGCTCAGTGTCTTCTGGTTTAGGCTGAGCTGTTGAACATTATCGCTCAATCGGGTGGATATCTGTTGTTTTTGGTCTTCAACCAATTGGATTTGAGCGCCGTCTTGCTCAAGCTTATCGCTAAGGTGGGCGATATCACTTTGACGCATAACCGCCAATTCCAGTTGCGGCGCACGCTGCTCGTAATCTAATTGTGACTGTTTACTCAGTCCTTCGAGCTGTTGCAGTTGAACTTGGGTTTGATTGACGCTAGTCTTTTTCGTCTCAAGCTGCGTGACAGCTTCCTGCTGTTGACTATTCAAACTGAGCAGCTGTTTCTCATTTTGTTGTTGCTGAACAAAGGTTACTCGTGCCTCTTGCGCAGATTCAATATCCACCAACAGTTCACGAGCTTGAACTTGGCCTTCCCATTGTTGCACCACCTTATCTAACGCAATATCTCCTTCAGCCAATTGTGAGGCCAGCTGCTCACGCTGGTCGACATATTGCTCTAGCCATTGCAGCTGGTTCTGCTGTTGAGCAACCTTATTTAAGGCATCATTTATCTCACCGATTTTTTGAGATAAGACTTGTTGCTCCGGCGCCGATAATAAACTGACTTCCCCTAACTGTGCCTGTAATAGCGCTAGCTGTTGCTCACTCTCTTTGGCGGTTTGGTGGGTCAATTTCGAGATGGTGGAGTAAATTTCAGTCCCTGTGATCCGTTCCAGTAAGTCAGAACGTTCTTTGGCCGGCGCTTTCAAAAACGCCGCAAAGTCCCCTTGAGCCAATAATACTGAACGTCTAAATTGCTCGTAATTGAGTCCAATTAGCTGCTCAATATATGCCAGTACTTCGGTCTTCTTAGTGGCAACAACCTGGCCTGACTTTAGTGATAACAATTCCATTTCTTGTGCTTGAAAGCGACCTGACGCACTATTTCTCGCGCGTTTTAACGTCCATGTTGCTTGGTAGTGACTGCCATCATCAAGTTCAAAGACCACTTGCGAAAAACAAGTGCCCGCACCACGCGTCATGATATGGCGAACATCGTTGCTCTTGAGGCGTTCATTAACCTCACTTTGTGCATGACCAATTGCTGGGCCACGACGGCTATTACTAAATCGCGGCATCGCATCAAACAAGCTCAAACAAATAGCATCGAGCAAGGTACTTTTACCTGAACCAGTGTTACCACAGATCGCAAACAACCCAGCATCGGCTAACACGCCTTCGGAGAAATCGATACTAAATGGTGCTCTAAGGCTCGCTAAATTTTCACCACGCAGAGAGATTATTTTCATTTAAGGTGTCGTTCCATCGAGTGAGGGTGGCGGTGTTTAAGATTCATCTTGATAGCTCTTGGTTAGCAATTCATTAAACGCACTAAGGTATTGTGGCGGCACTTCAGTATTATATTGCTGCTGATATTTCAATCGAAATACTTGTTCTGGTTGGATTTGGTCGAGGTTTTCAGTGATTTTTTTAACACTTTGATCTGATTTTTCACTGTACTGGGTGGTTATCTTAACCAATCGAACCGGCTGCCCTTTTAGCGCAGTAACTATTTGCTCTCTTAATAGCGATTGCGGCTTGTCCAACAGTACACACACTTCCAACAGCGGTTGTTGATGCGCTTGTAATGACTCTAATGATAACGCCGACAGTTGGGCTAAAACTTGCGGTAGCGGCAATGGCTGACTCGGTATTTTAAGCAATTCCACTTGGCGCGGTATAATAATACTTTCAGTATGAATGAGTTTGCCCCGCTCAAATTCAACTAATCTAACCTGATGTTTGTAGGTGCGTTCAGACAGCGACATTGGAATGGGCGAACCACTATAATAAATGGCTTGTCCACCCAATTGCTGAGGCTTGTGCAAATGCCCTAACGCGGTGTAATTAAAACGTAAGGAAAATTGCTCAATCGGTAGCGCATGTTGATTTCCGCCCAAAATGCGGCGTTCAGACATCTCACTTATTTGACTCGAGACCAAATAAGCATGAGCAGTTGCAATACTCGCCTGTTCCTCACTGTTTAATGCATCAATCCGCTGTGCTAATTGCGCGTAGATCCGCTCAACCCCAGCAACGAGTCGGTCCGATTCGTCGGCATCGATAGTCGCCAGATCTAAATCGCCTGGTCGCAAGAAAGGTACAGCAGCGACTCTGGCAGCAACTTGGCCTTGTGCGTCCGTTAATTCTATAATTAACTTATCAAGATCGAGAGCGTTATCATCAAGGCGCGGTAGTGCGCCAATAAGGTGAATATCAAATGCTTTAAGCAAATGGTCTGGCGCGTCAAGCTTACTCGGAGAATCATGATTTCCAGCAACTAATAGTAAATCTAATGCCGGTAATTGCTGCTTAACTTTCGCTAAAAATTGATACAACAAACGCCACGCCCACGCGGGAGGATTCGCACTGTCGAAGATATCACCAGCGACAATTAAACTGTCGATTTGTTGCGTTTTAAGTTGTTCAAACAGCCAGTCTAAAAATTCACGTTGTTCAAACTCACGTGAAATACCGAGCAATTGATGACCTAAGTGCCAATCTGAAGTGTGAATGATGCGCATGAGGCCCTTAATAAAATGAATGAGAACTTTGGTTTTTAATCAGAACTTTGCTATTTTAATGCCTTTACACTATTTTTAAAAGACAACAATAAACTTTGTTGTTTCAATTATAAGGAAATCAGATCATGGCCGCTGTAAGCATTTCAAGAAGACTGCTTCGCACTGTACTGACGTCCTATGTCTTGCTCACTATTGTTATTATGATTATTCACTCTTTCTCTACTCAATTTATGGTCAAGAGTGAGATAACAGAAGAAATCCAACAACTTGAAAGAACAATAAATGTTAGTCTCAGCCAGGCGATTTGGGAAATAAATGACGAGCAGACCGATGCGATAGGTCGTGGTTTAACCGAAATGAGCTTCGTCCAAGCGGTATTCATTTATGATGAAAATGGCCAAATCATCTACCAAAGTGAAGGCTTAGAGGATATGGGATTAGCATCAATGGAGGTGGGACAGATTGAATATGAAAATTATTTTGGTTCACTTGCGACGCTAAATTTCTCTTCTGGCAATGCATCAATTTCTCCCAACAACGTTGGCTCAATAGCTATTTTATCCAACAACTCTATTGTCTATAGCGCAATGGAAGTTCAATTATGGTTCTCAACCTTAAGCGCATTACTTGGCGTCATCTTGATTTCATATTTAATTAAATATCTATTTCATACCCTACTCACTACACCACTTGAAGATTTGAGTCACAACATCGCTAGAATTGATTTAGACAATCTTACGGAAGCAAACTTAACGCCGCCGACCTCGCATAACGATGAGTTATTTATGCTAGCCCGTGCGTTTAATTCGATGCTCTCTAAGTTAGCGGAATACAAACAACATCTTGAGAGCGCACAGGGCCAACTGATTGAAGC
>Ga0209292_1005202_pt1 | contig 13365 bp, 9 predicted proteins | sample GOMGulsemesocosm_2_FD_184634 | JGI IMG/M metagenome (GOLD analysis project Ga0209292, IMG submission 184634) | Methane-oxidizing microbial communities from mesocosms in the Gulf of Mexico - GOM9C Gulf of Mexico (SPAdes) (version 2) | ecosystem: Environmental > Aquatic > Marine > Cold seeps... | reverse complement strand
TATTTAGTCCTAATACAATTGATCTAAATACAGATTTTAATTTTTCTTTTGAAGTTTATTTAGGAAGTGTAGACAATTGGACCGCAGATGGAATATCATTTATATTACAACAGGGACAGTCTGTAGGAGCAGTAAACCCTCCTTCTTTTGGCTCTATGGGAATTGTTCCCTCTTTGGGGATTGAAATTGATGTACACCCAAACGCTGGGGCTCCCTACAATGATCCGGCAGCAGATCATGTTGATGTGTATCTAAATGGTGATGTTACTACACCTGTTTCGCCAGTGGTTAACATTCCAAATATTGAAGATGGTGCGTTTCATACGTTTAATGTAATATGGAGTGCAGCTACTCAAATTTTACAAATTAATTTAGATGGAAATATAGTAAATGCCTATAATGCAGATATTGTTAATACTGTATTTGGCGGGGATTCAAACGTTTATTTCGGATTTACAGGGGCGACAGGTGGTTTAAATAATCTTCAACAAGTTTGCATGTATAGAAACTCAATTTTCACACAAGACAAGTTAACAGCTTGTGTTGGTGAAACTGTTACATTTACTGACAACTCAACTTCAGATTTAAATAACATTACAAATTATTTATGGGAATTTGCTGATGGTACAACTTCTAACCTTCAAAATCCAACACATGATTGGGCAACCGCAGGTATCAAAAATGTAACTTTAACAATAACTGATATTTCTGGCTGTACAGACGTTTCCAATGTTGAGATTACAATAACACCAGAATTGAATGTAAATGTTGTGCCTCAAAATATTAGTTGTAATGGGGCAAATGACGGTGTTTTAAATACTACACCTTTAAATGGTACAGGACCATATACTTATGATTGGGATTTAGCCGCAAACGTTCAAAATCCAAATGGGTTAGGACCTAATACATATACACTAACGTTAACTGATAATTTAGGATGTACTGGTACAGGTCAAGGTGTTATTACAGAGCCTATCGCATTATCAATTACTTCAACATCTAGTACAAATGCAGCTTGTGGTGCAAACAATGGTACACTTACTATTAATGCTGCGGGAGGTTCTACTAATTATCAATATTCTGTAGATGGAGGTATTACTTTTCAAACGGCAAATGTGTTTACAAATTTAGCTGCTGCTACATACAATATTCAAGTTCAAGATGTAACTGCACTTCCAACAGTTTGTGTTATTAATGGAACTGAAACAGTAAGTCAGGCTTCTTTGTTTACTATGAACCCAGTAGTTGTTACTAACGTTTCATGTGGGGCAGGAGCTAATGATGGTTCTATAGCAGTGACCTTAAATAATGGTGCGGCTAATTTTACTTACGATATTACAGGGCCTGTCAATCAAAATCAGGTAACCGCTTTGCAAAATCATACGTTTTCTAATTTAACAGCAGGTAATTATATAGTAACAGTAACTGATAATTTAACATGTGCTGTTACTGAAACAAATATTGCTGTGGGAAGCGCTACTGCAATGGTTATAGATTATGCGGTTACAAATGCGGCTACAACCAATGCAAATTGTAATTTAGGAAATGATGGTACGTTAACTATTACTGCAGTCGGAGGGGTTATTCCTTTTGTGTATAGTATAGATAATGGGGTGAGTTTTCAAACTAATCCAAACTTTACTGGATTAACTGCTAATACTTACAATATACAAGTAAAAGATAATACAGGTTGTATAATTTTAGGGAATCTAGACATAACTGAACCTACACCTTTAAGTATTGATAATATTGTTGTTAATTCAAATGCCAGCTGTAAAGATTCATTAAACGGACAGATTACTATTACAAGTTCTGGAGGGAATGGTGTTTATTCGTATAGTATTGATGGCGGTTTAACGTCTTCCACGTCTAATGTGTTAACTGGTTTAGGAGCATCTAATCAAGTGGTCACTCTAATGGAAGGCGCAAATTGCTCTACTAATCTAAATGGCGACTTTCTAATTACAGAACCTGATGTGATTACGATTCCAAATGTAATAATAACAGATGTAACTTGTAATGGAGCAAATGATGGTCAATTAGTAATTACAGCAAGTGGTGGAACACCAGTATATCAGTTTAGTAATGATGCTGGAGCTACATTTCAAAACAGTGGTACGTTTACAAATTTAGGTTTTGGTAGTTATGATATACAAGTGACTGATATGAATGATTGTCCTGTAGCAGTACAAACTGAAAATATAGCAGAGACAGCTCCAATACTTGTATCTTTAGGAGTGGATGATACTACGGTTTGTTTTGGGTCGATTGCAGAGGTTTGTGCAACTGTAACTGGTGGTGATGGCTTATATTCGTATAATTGGAATGGTGTAACGTTACCAAATAACTGTTTACCAATAGTGGCAACAGCAGAAGGTCAATTTCAATACTCACTAATAGTGACGGACGGAAATGGTTTAGGATGTGTATCAAATAATAATATAGCAATTAACAAAACAGTGAATGTTTTAGGACCATTACAATTAACATCAACAACAACTACACCTAACGTTTGTGAGGGGGATCAGGCCTCAATTTTTGCTGAAGCGACTATTGGATCTGGTAATGGAGGTCCATATACTTATACATGGACGAATAATCAAGATTTAACGGTGTTAAATGGAGCTAATCAAGTGGTAACGCCAACACAAGGGACAATGTATACTGTGACTATTTCGGATGGTTGTACATCTCCTGATGTGTCTCAGAATGTAAATGTTAATATATTCAATACGCCACTTGTTAACATATCACCTAACTCAGTTACAAACGGATGTCCTCCCTTTGAAGTAGAGTTTATAAGTCATATTGATCAAAGTTTAATTGCTTCTCAAGCTTGGGATTTTGGTAATGGAAATTCTGCAGTAACTGACACATCTATTCAATTATATGAAACTGAAGGGTGTTATAATATTGAGTATAGCTTTACAACTACAGATGGATGTTTAGTGGATACTACACTATTGAATTATGTATGTGTTAATCCATATCCAAACGCGAACTTTTCATTTTCACCAAATGAACCAGATTTATTAAACTTAAACGTTCACTTTATAAATGAAACTACTGGGGCAATAACATATAATTGGGATTTTGGAACAAATGATAGTAGCATAGTTGTAAGTCCAAGCTATACTTACCCAGAATATGGAAATCAAAATTATTCTGTTGAATTGAAAGCGACTAATGGATTTGGGTGTATGGATTCAATTGCAAGGATCGTTCATATAAAAGATTTACAAATCTATTATATACCTAATACATTTTCGCCAGATGATAATGGAACGAACGAAACATTTGCGCCTATCTTTATTCCTGGATTTATTCCGGCAGATTATTCATTTACGATTTTTGACCGTTGGGGAAATCAAGTATTTCAAACGAATGATTTCTATTCAGTTTGGAATGGGAATTTCAATGGGAAGGCAGTAATTGATGGGACTTATATTTGGCGTATTTCATTTCTTGAAAATGCCACAGACAAACGTCATTCGCAAATGGGGCATGTAAATGTGATTAGGTAAAACGGTGCTAATTCAGCTTCAATTTACGCTCGTTTTATCATTTTTGCGCAGTGAACTGATCAGTATATCATGACTATATCTGTTTTTTAATGTATTAAGTAAAATAAAACAATAAATCGTTAATAACTTTTGGTGTAAAAAATTGAAAAATGATTATATAATAATTAGCTTTGCAAAAAATATTTTATATCATTTAACACATGGAAAAAGGTACACAAAATTTAGCAACAGTAGAACAGGCTATTGAATTAGGTTTAAGAGCTGACGAGTTTGATTTAATTAAAGAAATTTTAGGTAGAACACCTAATTTCACAGAAATGTCTGTGTACTCTGTGATGTGGTCAGAACATTGTTCATATAAAAATTCAATTGTTTGGTTAAAGACTTTGCCAAAAGACGGTCCTCACATGCTTGTAAAAGCGGGTGAAGAAAATGCTGGTTTAGTTGATATAGGTGACGGTGTAGGGTGTGTATTCAAAATTGAATCACATAATCATCCTTCAGCTTTAGAGCCTTATCAAGGAGCAGCAACAGGAGTTGGTGGTATTAATAGAGATATTTTTACAATGGGAGCAAGACCTGTTGCACAATTAAACTCTTTACGTTTTGGTGATATTAATGAAGATAGAACTAAATGGTTGGTTAAAGGTGTAACTAAAGGGATTGGTGATTACGGAAATTCTTTCGGTATTCCAATTATTGGTGGAGAAGTAATGTTTGATAAATCATACAATACAAATCCATTAGTTAATGCATTTTCAGCAGGTATTTTAGAAGGTGACATGCTTTCAGCTACTGCATCTGGTCCAGGTAACCCTGTTTATATAGTAGGTTCAACTACTGGAAAAGATGGTATTGCTGGTGCAGCATTTGCATCTAAAGATATTACTGAAGATTCAGCTAACGATTTACCTTCTGTACAAGTTGGAGATCCATTTCAAGAAAAATTATTATTAGAAGCTACTTTAGAATTAGCAAAAACTGACGCAGTTGTTGGTATGCAAGATATGGGAGCTGCTGGTATTACTTGTTCTACTTGTGAAATGAGTGCTGCTGGAGAAGTAGGAATGGATATTGATTTATCAAAAGTTCCTACAAGACAAGCTAATATGAAAGATTGGGAAATTCTATTATCAGAATCTCAAGAAAGAATGTTAGTTGTAATTGAAAAAGGAAAAGAAAAAATAGTAGAAGATATATTCGAAAAATGGGATTTATTAGCTGTTGAAATCGGTGTAGTAACTGAAGGAGATACAATAAATTACTTTATGCATGGTGAAAAAGTAGCATCTGTACCAGCTGAATCATTAGTTTTAGGTGGTGGTGCTCCAGTTTACCATAGAGAATATAAAGAACCAGCTTACTTTGAAGAATTCAAAAAGTTTAACATTGATGATGTTGAACAGCCTGAAGATTTAAAAGAAGTAGCAATGCATTTAATGTCTCACCCAAATATCGCATCTAAAAGATGGATATATGAGCAGTATGACTCAATGGTTGGAACTAAAACAATGTCAACGAATCGTCCAACTGATGCAGGTATCTCTATGTTAAAAGGTACTAAACGTGCATTAGCAATGACTGTTGATTGTAATGCTAGATACGTAAATGCAGATCCAGAAAAAGGAACACAAATGGCTGTATCAGAAGCGGCTAGAAATATTGTTGTTTCTGGAGGTATTCCTTCAGCAGTGACTAACTGTTTAAATTTTGGTAATCCATACAACCCTGAAGTATACTGGCAATTTGTTGGTGCAATTAAAGGAATGTCTGCTGCTTGTTTAAAATTTGAAACTCCGGTAACTGGTGGAAACGTTTCTTTTTATAACCAATCTATTATTAAAGGTGAAGAAATTACAGTTCTACCAACACCAACAATCGGAATGATTGGTGTAGTTGAAGATACTGATAAATTAATGACATTAGACTTTAAAACTAAGGGAGATTTAATTTTCCTAATTGGTGAAAGTGCTGATTGTATTTCTTCTTCTGAATATTTAGTATCATACCATGGAATTGAAGAATCTTCAGCACCTCACTTTGATTTAGATAAAGAATTTGAATTACAAGAAACTATTAAGTCATTAATTTCAAAACAACAAATTAATTCAGCTCATGATTGTGCTGATGGAGGTTTATTTATTGCATTAACTGAAATGTCTATGCCAAATGGTTTAGGTTTTGATATCGTTACTGATTCAGAAGTTAGAGAAGATGCTTTCTTATTTGGTGAAGCTCAAAGTAGAGTTGTTGTTACAATTGGTGAAAACCAAGAGACAGCATTTATTGCTGCTATGAACAAACAAAAAACACCTTACGTATTGTTAGGACATGTAACGCAAGGTAAGATTTGTGTTGATGATGAGCATTATGGATTTATTAACGAAATGAAAGATGTTTTTGATAATTCTTTAGGGAATGCTATTGAAGCTTAATTCAATTTAATCATATTAAAAAAGCCTAACTAATAAAATAAGTTAGGCTTTTTTTATGTCAAAATTTTTTATTTTTAGTTAGAGTGAATTATATTGATGCAATGCAAGAATGTGTTCCACAATACTAGCACTCATAGTTATTTTAGATGCTATCATCATACCAATATTGAACATTTTAATTTACATGTTTAAACCAAGTTAATCTAGAGTATGAGCTAACTCTGTATTGTTTTGATGTTCCCAAACTAGTTATAATGTAATCTATTTACTTAGTTTAAAATTGATTTCGTTAGCTGTTTTCTATTTCAAGTGATGTATTTAGCGCTTACACCAATTATGATATTAGATCCTAATGGGTGAGTTTTATTATGTTTTTAATTTATAAACATTATACAAGAATAGATTAAGAAATACTATGCAACAAAAAAATCCGTATACAATTAAAAGTACACGGATTTAAATAAGAACTAAATTTCTATTTAGAAATGACTAATTTTTTAATAGTTGTTGCTCCATTTAAATTTGTTACTCTAAATGAATAGATACCGTTAGATAAATGGTTTATATCTAATAGTTCCGTCATGTTATTTTCGGTGAAAACCAGTTTTCCATTCACGTCATAAATAGAAATTGATTCTAAATTATGAAATTGTTTGATGAATAATTTGTCAGACGCTGGGTTAGGGTAGAATTCAATATTAAAAGGAGTTGTTTTACTCTCTATACTAACTGTTGAAGGATTGGGGTGAGAAAATCTATTAAAGAATTCCCACGATACATGAACACCAGACACATCATTTACACCAGGTATTAAGAATATGTGATCACCTCCATTTAGTTTCCATAATTCTAAAGGTGTTGTACAGTCATATACAATTTTTTCAATCGTAATTCCATCAGAAGCAATATCAGGAATATTTGTAATAGTAGAATCACCATTCCAAATATTAACTGTTTTTAATTTATCAATTGTCTCAGGAACTAATGATAAAGATGGTAACGCTGATCCATCATAAGGTACCGTTGTATCTTCAGTTCCGTGGATATGTTGTACAGGTATAGTATGAGAGGGTGAATAATTGGTAATTTCTTCATTAGACATTGTTCCAATATGACAAGATACTGCGGCAATCCTATCATCTAGATGACGTATAGCCTTATAAGTCATAATTGATCCCATTGAAATACCAGTTACATAAACTCTTGATAAGTCAATATCGTGTAACGCTTTCATTTCGTCAATTACATCTGAAATAAACAATACATCATTTGCATCACTTCCTATTAATGTACCATTATTCCATGATGTTTGGTTATACGCATTCAATTTTCCTTGTAAATAAACAGGGATAAATCGTGCAGTATCAGCAGTTGGGTTATATTGACTAGTCGTTAATTGTAAAGCCGTTCCTCCAATACCATGCATAATAATAACTAATGGTACCGATTCAGTATTAGAGTCAAAATTAGTTGGCAAGTATTTGTAATATTCTCTGCTTGTCCCTGAAATATCGATATTTTCAAAGGTTTGTTGAGAAATTCCATTAAACCCTATAATTAATGATAAAAGTGTAATAATCTGTTTCATAATAATTGTTATTTGATAGTAAAAATAATAAATTTGTAACATTAAGTGAAAATAAATTTACAAACGGTAATTAAAATATATAATATGTCAGTTAGAAATCTTGAACCTCAAATTATTTGGAATCATTTTGAAGATTTGAATGCGGTACCTAGACCTTCAAAAAAAGAAGAAAGAATTCGCCAGTTTATGGTTGATTTTGGAAATAAATTAGGTTTAGAAACTAGTGTTGATAAGATTGGAAACGTGATTATTAAAAAATCTGCAACTCCAGGAATGGAAAACAGAGAAACTGTGATTTTACAAGGACATATTGATATGGTTCACCAAAAGAACAGTGATACTGTATTTGATTTTGATACACAAGGGATTCAATCTTATATTGATGATGAATGGGTAAAAGCAAAAGGAACTACATTAGGTGCTGATAACGGAATGGGAGTTGCTGCAGCAATGAGTTTACTATCTTCAGATGAGTATATACACCCTGCATTAGAAGCTTTGTTTACAATTGATGAAGAAACAGGAATGACAGGTGCTATGCATCTAGATGGTAGCTTGTTAACTGGGAAAATACTTTTAAATTTAGATACGGAAGATGATGATGAGTTTTCTGTTGGTTGTGCTGGTGGTATTGATACTAACACATCATACACATATAAAACAGAATCAGTTCCTGCAGATTATACTGCGTTTACAATTGATTTAAGAGGTTTAAAAGGTGGGCATTCAGGAATGGATATTCATTTAGGAAGAGGGAATGCAAATTTATTAATGAATAGATTAATTTATGAAGCATCAAGAAAATTTGATATTAGATTAACTGAATTAGAAGGTGGGAGTTTAAGAAATGCAATTCCAAGAGAAAGTTTTGGAACAGTGGTTTTACCTTCTACTGAGAAGCAAGCCTTTTTATCTTTCTTTAATGAATTTACAACGGTGTTAAATTTTGAAAATTCTACTTCAGAACCCCAAATGAAATTTACGCTTGCCGAAACTGAAAACCCATCAGAAATGGTGGCAGCAGAAGATCACTCAAAAATTCTTTCTGTAATATATACAACACCAAATGGAGTATGGAAAATGAGTGAAAAGATTGAAGGGTTAGTTGAAACGTCTTCATCTTTTGCTAAAGTAATTGTTAGAAATGGTGAATTCATTACTAAATCATTACAAAGAAGTATGGTGGAAGCTGGAAAACATGACATTGCAAATGCATTAAGATTGACGTATGAGTTAATTGGAGCTGATGTTGTTCAAGGTGGAGATTACCCTGGTTGGGCACCTAATCCAGATTCTAAGATATTAAAAGTTTTAGAAGCAAAGTATATTCATATGTTTGAAGAACAACCAAAAATTCAAGCGTGTCATGCAGGTTTAGAATGTGGTATTCTAAGTGAGCATATTTTAGATTGTGATATGATTTCTTTTGGGCCAACTATTAAGAATCCACACTCTCCGGATGAAAAAGTAAATATTGCTTCAGTTCAAAAGTTTTGGAACTTTTTATTAGAAGTCTTGAAAGAAACTCCGGTCAAAGCTTAGCGAATAAAATAAATTCAAAAAAGTCCGCATCTGTCAATTTCAGTTGCGGACTTTTTTTTGGTAAGTTACACGGTATAAATTAGTTAAGTTTGATAGTGAATAAATTCATTTAAAATTCTCATTTTTCGTATAAAAAATTGGTTTTTACGTTGTGATTAATAAAATTAAATATTTATATTTGCATCCCGAAACAACGGGAGTTTTTTAATTAAAACGTTCTTAAAATAAACATGATATTCGCTTCTGTAGCTCAGCTGGCTAGAGCAGCTGATTTGTAATCAGCAGGTCGTGGGTTCGAGTCCCTCCAGAAGCTCTGTTTATTTCTTTTGATTAAACTTATATTGACTAGCCAGCAGTCTCACTTCTTTTAATTTATTCCCTTTAATCTTAATAGAAATAGAAAAAATGAGACGTCTAGATATTTAATTCTTAAATAGAGTTACCAATTATTTGTACAAAATGGTGGGTATAACTAAAAATAGGCAATTGGCTTCATTCTTTAAAATTTCTGATCTAAAATTCTATTTTGCATAAATTATCCCTATATTAGAAATATACTCAATTTGTCCTTAACAATTCAGTTAGTAGATGATTGGAGTATAAACTAAATAAATGATTAAGAATCCCGATAGTCAAACTCAATTAAGTAACAAAGATATTATTCAGGATAATAGTACAGACAATTCTGTTTGTCACTACTGTTCATCCACAGGATTAAATGAAGAAGATAAGTTTTGTCTTAATTGTAGATTTCCTCAAAATGGGACAAAACTTGAAAAGAAACATTTTCTTTATAGCTTAAAAATGAAAAAGGAAACTATAGTTAAAAAAGAGAAATTAGTTAAAAGAGCACGTATCGTTTTGTTTGTATTGTCTGGGTTAAACTTGTTGATTGGAGTTTTTATAGGATTAAGAATTAATACTGACCCCTTGTTATTTGTTGGGTTGATGATAGGGGCGTGTATCTATTTTACATTAGGAATGTGGAGTAGGGTAAAACCATTTCAAGCTATTTTTTCCGCTTTTTACGTTTTTATTGTGTTTGCATCTATTGCTGTTATTGATGACCCACATGCCGTTTATAAAGGTTTGCTTTTTAAAATAATCATAGTTACATTTTTAGTGTATGGATATAAAGCTGTGAAAGATTTAATACCACTTAGAGAAGAATTGAAGACTTTACAAAAATCAATAAATTTTAAAGATGATGGAATGTAAAAAATGTAATACGACCAATAATAACAAAGCTAATTTTTGTGGAGCATGTGGAACTAAATTAAAATTAACCTATTCAATTTTCAATTATAAAAAGCAGATTAACAAAATTTCAATTTTCTTTTTCACATTAGTGGTTTATAACATATGCATCAGCTTAATTGAAACTGATTATAATTACATTAATACCTTATTTATAGATTTAGGCTTTATAATTCTTGTGTCAATTTTTTATTTTATAGATTTTAAAGAAACAAATAAGCTATTTCAATTTAAAAAATTGAATAATTTAATTCTATTAATTGTATGTGTTGCTTTACCTCTACTTGCTAGCCTGGTTTATTATTTTACGGACTTCATTAATCAATACTTTTTTGAATTAATTCAGATGTCTTATTATGAACATTTTATTTATTCTCCTGCACCATTATTACTTTCAATTGTCTCGATTGCCTTAATGCCTGCAATTTTTGAAGAAATTGCGTTTAGAGGAATTATTTTCAACCAGCTAGTTAAGCTCACTAGTCTTAAATCATCTATATTAATTTCAGCTATTCTTTTTACGATTCTTCATTTCTCTTTAATTTCCATATTATGGATATTTCCTTTAGGTTTATTGTTTGGTTATTTTAGAGCCAGATATAGAACATTGTGGTTTGGAATATTGGGGCATTTCATTTATAATTCAAGTGTTATTTTAATTGAGTATTATTATTTAAGTTATGATTTCATTTTTTAAAATTGCACACTATATTTTGATGAAATTGGAGGTGTTAATTTTAAATTATAACATATTTATTAATGCTAGAATGAAGATTGAATTAACTTGTAAATAATCGGACACTCCTAGAAAGTGTTGATTTTAATAGGAAAAAACATCAAAATTATTATCTTTGTAATAGAGTGGGTAGGAGTTACGTAATAATTCACACTTACTTTATATTAAAATTTAAACTCAATTAATTAAAATAAATTATCATGGGAAAAGGACAAGATGCAAAAAAAGCGGTAAAAAAAGAAGGAACAAAAACGCTTAAGGAAAAAAGAGCTGAGAAAAAAGCTAAAAAAGCTGCAAAGAAAGACTAATCGAATAAAGGATCTACATACGAATTGAATGTAGATTTTTTTTGTCTAGACTTAACGTCTTAAAATAATTCTATGTTGAAAAATATTTACGTAATTATATTATTTACGTTAATTTATTCATGCGAAAACTCTAATGATCCAACGTCAACAAAATACTCGTTCTTTGTTGCAGGTCATACATATGGTCAACCAGGAACAAAAGGTTTAGGTATTTATCCACCGTTTCTAAAAAAAACAAAATTCATAAATGTTTATAACCAAATTGAATTTGGTGTATTAACAGGTGATGTTGTTCAAAGAGGAACTTCTGTTCAATGGGATGCTTTTTATCAAGACCTGAATTTATTTAGCATTCCAATACATATTGCATTAGGAAATCATGATTATATTGATTCCATAGAATTAAATAAAAGGATTAATAAAAAGTATTATAGTTTTATTTCAAATAACGATTTACACTTAGTTTTAGATTCAAATATTGATAATTGGAATATTTCTGGTAAACAGTTACAGTTTGTAGAAAAGAGGTCATAACTGACAAATCAAATGAGGTTGATAATATTTTTGTTTACTTTCATCACGTATTATGGTGGGGGCCAGATAATGAGTATAAAAAGATTAGGCTAAATTCCAAAGAAAATAGAAATTTAAAACCAAACTTTTGGACAGAAATAATTCCACTTTTTATAAATTAAGTAATGATGTGTTTATGTTTGCTGGTGATGTGGGAGCAGTGTCTTGGAGTGAGGACTATTCTTACCATTCTAACAATAATATTCATTTTATTTCTAGTGGAATGGGTGAAGGAAGGGGAGATAATTTTCTCATGATTGATGTTCAAAATAATACGAACGTAAAGATCAGTTTAATTCCTATTGAAAAAATTAAAATTCTTAAATAAATTTTCAGGTAAAGTAACTATCTAATATGGAAAAAATTCACACAAAAAAAGCAGAAATTATTAATTTCTGCTTTTTTTTGTATTCTTATTTTTAAAGCTTAACCTTTAAACATTTTTAATGTTTGGCTTAGTTTAGCCTTTAAATCTTTTCTTTGAACAATGTAATCTAAAAATCCATGTTCTAATACAAATTCAGATCTTTGGAAACCTTCTGGTAAATCTCTACCAATAGTTTCTTTCACAATTCTAGGACCTGCAAACGCAATTAGTGCATTAGGTTCAGAAATGTTCACATCACCTAACATGGCGAATGATGCTGTAACACCACCTGTTGTAGGATCTGATAAGAATGAAATGTATGGTAATTTAGCATCACTTAATAATGACAATTTAGCTGATACTTTAGCCATTTGCATTAAAGATAAACCAGCTTCCATCATTCTAGCACCACCTGATTTAGAAATAATCATAAAAGGAGCTTCTAATTCAATTGCTTTATCAATTGCTTTTGCAATTTTTTCACCCATTACTGATCCTAAAGAACCACCAATAAATTTAAAATCCATAGCAGCTACCACAAACTGTTGTCCATCTATTTTACCATAAACAGTTTTAATTGCATCTTTTAAGCCAGTCTTAGCTTGAGTTGCTTTTACTCTGTCTGGGTATTTTTTAGTATCCTCAAATTTTAATGGATCCACAGATACAACTCCTTTTGAAAACTCTGTATATTTAGATTTATCAAAAATTATATCAAAGTAACCGTTAGACGTTAATTTTTCATGATGATCACATTTAACACAAACATTCAGTGTTACTTTATGCTCTTCAGTAGAAACTACAGTTTTACAAGTAGGACATTTGTACCACAGTCCTTCTGGAGTTTCTTTTTTGTCTGCTGTAGAGGTTTTAATTCCCTCAGAATCTCTTTTAAACCAACCCATATTCTAAATTGTATTAAATTACGCGATTGTAATTGAATCGTCTAAATAAATTTCTTGAACTGCTTGAATAATTTCAACACCTTCATTAAAAGGTTTTTGGAATGCTTTTCTTCCTAAGATTAAACCATGT
>Ga0209292_1005201_pt1 | contig 13365 bp, 9 predicted proteins | sample GOMGulsemesocosm_2_FD_184634 | JGI IMG/M metagenome (GOLD analysis project Ga0209292, IMG submission 184634) | Methane-oxidizing microbial communities from mesocosms in the Gulf of Mexico - GOM9C Gulf of Mexico (SPAdes) (version 2) | ecosystem: Environmental > Aquatic > Marine > Cold seeps... | reverse complement strand
AATTTGTCCAAGCAGTATTAAATTCTCAATTAGTGTAATTAATACTATTTATCCCCCTGTGTCAGGATTGTTGTCGCCTCAATTAATTTTATAAATAAACAGGGTGCGGTAAGTTAAAGGAAGTGGATTATCAAAGGTATTCAAGTCAGTTTAAAGAAGCAATATTAACTAAGCTCAGTCAAAGTGACTTGTCAGTTCGAAAGTTTGCAGAGCAAGAAGGCATTAACCTTTCAACCCTGTATAGTTGGCAAAAGCAATTCAACACCTCAGGTTTAAACGTGTCAAAAGTAAGTTCATCAGATAAGTGGTCAAGTGAGGAAAAGTTCTCAGTTGTACTGGAAACCGCCACATTATCGGAAATTGAGTTAAATGAGTATTGCCGAGTTAAGGGGTTGTATTCTGAGCAAGTGAAAGCATGGAAACAAGCTTGTATCGCAGGAAATACAGCTACTAAGCAGGCAAAAAGAGTAAAGACTACGCCTGAGCAAAAGTCTGACAAAAATCGTATTAAAGAACTAGAACGTGAGTTGCGTAGAAAAGAAAAAGCCTTAGCCGAAACCGCAGCATTGCTTGTATTAGGAAAAAAGTTCGATGCCTATTGGAAGGAAAAAGAGGGCAGCTGATTTCGCTGACCGATAGGCAGAAGCATGCACAGTTGGTCAGCACCGCCGTAGCGTCTGGTGCGAGGCAAGATAAGGCCTGTGAAGTTATTGGATTCTCAACAAGAACCTTACAACGTTGGCGAATAGACGGGGTAATTGGCGCAGATAAAAGGCCAACAGCGTTTAGGCCGGAGCCTGGGAACAAACTGAGTCAAGCTGAAAGACAAGCCGTGATAGATGTTTGTAATAGTGAAGAGTTTGCCTCATTACCTCCAAGTCAAATTGTACCGATACTCGCTGACAGAGGTGAATATATTGCTTCGGAGTCGAGTTTTTACCGTGTATTGCATGCCCAAAACATGCTACACCACAGAGGCAAAGCTAAGCCGAGAAACAGTCATAAAAAGCCAACAAGTTATACCGCTAAAAAGAAAAATGAAGTGTGGAGTTGGGATATCAGCTACATGCCTACAGGGGTGATAGGTCAACACTATTACCTGTACATGATAGAAGACATTTATAGCCGTAAAGTAGTCGGTTGGGAAATTCACTACAACGAAACAGGTGAGCAAGCGGCAGCATTACTAGAGCGTAGTGTTTGGGCAGAGAAATGCTTGAAGAAAGACTTGGTGCTGCACTCAGATAATGGTGCGCCGATGAAAAGTCTGACGATGCGGGCTAAGATGTACGATTTAGGCGTTGTTACCTCGCGAAGTCGCCCAAGGGTAAGTAACGATAATCCGTACTCAGAATCACTGTTTAGAACGGTAAAGTACCATCCTCGATGGCCTAGTGAAGGTTTTAAATCGTTAGATGAAGCGCGTAAATGGGTAAAAGAGTTTGTTTATTGGTACAACAATGAGCATCGCCATAGCAGGATAAAGTTTGTGACGCCGTGCCAAAGACACGATGGTCTTGATGTTGAAATACTAGCGAAGCGAAAAGTATTATATCAAACAAAAAGAAATGAGCATCCAGAGCGTTGGTCAAAAGAAGAAAGAAACTGGCAGCCAATAGGCGCTGTGGAGTTAAATCCAGAGCAATACAAAGAAGCTGCTTAACAATTTAGGCGACAACTGCCTTGAAAAACACCGAACCCTTCAAAGTACAAAACTGCAGTTAGAAAAAACAAATGTCAAATTAGAAAAATCTTTATATGAGCTTAAGAAAAATCAAGAAACACTCATACATTCGGAAAAAATGGCTTCAATTGGATTATTAGCTGCTGGTGTAGCACACGAAATAAATAATCCGTTAAGTTTTTCAATAAGTAATTTATCTATTTTTAATGATTATTACGATAATATAAAAAGAATGCATCAAAGCCTACTATCGCATAAAGAACTCCCTTTAGATCTAAAAAATCAACTTTTGTCTGCTGATTATTCACATACGATTGAGGATATAGAAAACATCGTGGAGGAAACAAAAGGCGGCCTATTACGGATTAAAAACATTGTCTCTGATTTAAGTGGGTACATAAGAAAAGAAGATAGAAATTTTAGTTCTTTTGACATAAACGATGGAGTTAAAACGGCTTTAAATGTGCTTAAAGGAGAGATTGACAATGATTGTCATTTAGAACTAAGTCTTGAAAGTATCCCAAGTATTTATGGAAATAAAAGCAAAATACATCAAGTTTTAGTCAACATTATTTTAAATGCTTTACAAGCCACACAAAGGAATGGACTAATAAAGGTAAAAACATACCGCAACGATAATCATGCATTTATAGATATTACAGATAACGGTTCGGGCATCGATAAAAAAGATCTTCAAAACATTTTTACGCCTTTCTTCACTACTAAACCTGTTAATAAAGGAACCGGGCTAGGTTTATTTATTTGTCACCGAATAATTACCGAGGAGCACGCCGGTAGAATTCAAGTTTCATCAAACAATAATGAAACCACATTCTGCATTAAATTGCCTTTTTCTAGCGTTAGTTATGAACCGAAAGCACTTGAATTACATCATTGAAATACCCGGTATAAAAATGATTTAGGGAACCAATGGGGCTAGAACTCTTGAAATACAATTTGCTTAGCTTATTTATCAAAAACTGCTTAACTGATAGCTGTATTTGAGGGAGAATAAACAAGAGGCAACAGTGTATGCCTGTCTCTTATCTATCCCCTTCACCTTCAAAAAAACTCTACCCTTGCTAAGTTATCATTTGAGTCACGATCGATTAGCTTGTTATAAGGGTCGATACCTGCAAATTCTGGCTGTTTATCGACAATAAACTCTAGTGTCGTCTTTCCTGAATTTAAACGATGTTTTTCCAAAATAATAACATCACTTTCTCCGTAACCACGTGCGGATGGATTTTTAACAAATAAGCCAATATCGACAGAAAAATTAAAAGGGACTTCTGTTTTGTTGCCGATAGCATCTTCATAATACTTAGTAACGTCAACATCCAAGATTACTTTAAAGCGTCCATCGGCCAATGTGCTCACTTCACTTTTACTGACTTTCATATCAAAAAAGGTAATTTTTTCAAATAAGTCTTCAATTAATGCATGGTGTTCTACACTAGCAACTTCTTTTAAGTAGCCGATAAAGTCAGTAGACAAAGCATAAGGTGTCGATTTAAAAGCATGATTTTTTACTAATCGTTTTAATGCTAGGTTAACCGTTTGTTCACCAACATAATCTCGTAATGCATACATTACCAACGCACCTTTTCGATAATGAATATAAGGCTGATCTTCCACTTTATATAAAGGTAACTCACCTTCAGAGTCTTTACTTCGACCACGAAGATATTTGTCTAACTCATACTTTAAAAACTTACGTAGTTGGTGCTTGCCATATTTTTGTTCCATTACAAGTAACGCGCTGTATTGCGCTAATGTTTCAACCAACATAGTGCCACCCTGTGCATTAGCCGCCATAACCTGATGCGCCCACCACTGATGTGCCACTTCGTGTGCCGTTACATAATAAGGTAAATCTATTTTTTGCGTGTCAGTATTATCAACGACAAAACCAATGCTTTCAGAAAACGAAATGGTATTTGGATAAGCCGTAGCAGATGTTTTATAACTTGGAAATTCCAAAATACGTAGTTGACGATATTGATAGGCGCCAAATGCTTCACTGAAATAGGCTAAGCTGTCTTTAGTGCTAGTGATCATTCGTTCGACGTTATAGTCGTGAGCTTTATGATAATACACTTCAATATCGACACCATTCCACGAATCACGCTTAACTTTATAATCCGCTGATAAGTAAGCATAATAATTCATAATCGGCTTATCCATTTTATAGTGAAAGTAGCTACGTTCTCCTTGATGCCATTCTTTCACTAGATATCCTGGTGCTATAGCTTGTTGACCTTTAATGGTTGAAACTGTCGTTTCAAAGTTAATAAAGTCACTATCTTGCCTAACATAATTATTACTGTGGCTATAGGTATCCATTAACTTAGGCAAACGGGGCAATGGTGCTAATCCATAATCACGGCGTGTATGTTTATCGCTAATCATCAAGCCTGAATAGAAACCAACACGTGGCGTGATTTTACTATTACTTATATTACTGCCATTACGAACTAGAGTAATATCTTGCCGACTATTTTTAAAGCCTTGCTGCTGGATCAAGGTTTCAAAATTTATCGTAAGTTTAGCACCAGGTAACATAGGTTTATTAAGATCAAAAATATAATAGCCTAATCGTTCATCTACAGATTGCTGAATGGCCCCTTCTAATGCTACCTCAACAACTTTCGTTTTCAATGGAAATATTAAGTGAATGCTATTAATTTCTTGCTGTGTTTTATTTTGTAAAACTTGTCTAGAGCGGGCTTCAACACGTCTTAGGTAGGGGTAAATATCAACATCAATTTTAACATCAATAATACGAGGCATGGGTAAGTGTTCGAATTGTCGATATTTGTTTTCGTAACCTACTCTTAATTGTTCAATATCAGTCCTAGTTTTGTAAACATTTAATATATTAGTATTGTAAAAAATATAGCCGGCAGAACTGACGAATATAACCATTAATGTCAAACTTCCAGCCGCGAGTCCTTTGCTTTTAAAAGTTGATAATTGACGAAAGCGAAATTTAAACGATTGTAATATCCCTCTTGGCCAAAGCATGTAAGTTACTATCAACAATAAACCAGCTATTGACCCCCAATAAAGTCGTAACCACACACCACCAAGAGCTAAACGACTATCACTGTTCATATCAGAAAGAGGCGCATACAAATCGGGTAAACCGTAACTTAGCAGAACATGTTCAACACCTAAAATGTCTCGTGACATCGTTAATATAAGCATAAATACCACGAAGAGCAGCATGCCTAACATGCGATTAGTTGCTAATACCTGAAATAAACAGCTCAATACAGCTAAGTAAACGTAAGCAATGGTATAGTAAATTAACCCTCTGCCTAAATAATTACCAAATTGAAAGTCGTCATAACCACTTAGTATCTGTATTGATATCGCGATAAAAATGCCAAGTAAGACAATGGCGTGCATTACCAAAGCAAGTGCTGCAATTTTACTTACCGCAAAAACCCAGTTTGGAGTTGGCATAGCATCAATTATTTCACTGAATTTACAGCTTCTTTCACGCCAAATTATTTCGGCACTGTAAAATGCCAGCACGACCAATAAAACACCTGTTAAAGAATTTATAATTGTATTGAGCAAGATACGAGTTAGCGGATACGTATTAACATCATATAAGGTCTCTCTCCCTGTTAAGGCTAAGAATAACAAAAAGAAACTAAAGCCCATCAGTATTAGAAAAGGTACACTTTTTAATACTGATAGCATCTCAAATTTTGTTCTATATATAAGCTGTTGTAAGTGAGTTTTAACTGTCCATTTTGGTGAAACCGTTATTTTAAGGTTTACTGCCGCTTTTAAATTTTCTTCAACTCCTGCTTTAACAGGGTTTTCTTTAACAATTTTGGCCGTTTTAGTGAATGAAAAAAGACGATAAGCAAGAATAAGCGCGCTTAACGCAATAACAAACCAAATGATGCGATTAGCTAAAACATCACCACTAAAGCCAAGTACATTATTGTTTCGCTCTGCAGCTGTCCAATATTGGCTTTGCTTATCAAATACATCAGCCATAAAAGGATCCCATAGCCCTGAGATAGTATTAGAAACATCTACTGTAACAAAAAGAATAACCATAGCTAATGCAGTAAAATAACAATACAGCATATTTCGAGTGAGTACGGCAACAGCATATATCAATGCAGACATTGCAAATACTGAAGGCAACATATAGCCGAAGAAAGCGGTATAATAGTGACTAGCTATATTAGCGGTTAAGGTACCTGGTACGGCCCATGGCCAAAATGTACCAAGGTACATACCCAAGGGTGCAGTAACCAAAACAATAAAAAGTGCAATAAAGCCGCCCAAAAAACGACCAAAGATATAATCTCTTTTAGCAATAGGGGTGGAAAATAAAATTCCATCAAAGCCGTTTTCACGATCTTTAAGTATTGCGCCAGCGATATAGTTAGGAATAATAAAAACAGTTAAAATACTCATAAGTATTAGGAAATTGGCAATCATATAGCCAGAGTTGATGAAAACATTCCCGCCGCGTGCAGTCCCTTGAAATTCAATACCGTTGGCGGTAAATACAAAAGCTAAACCAAACAATACGAAACTAATGATTAAGGTGGGTAATGAATAGAACATGTACCGAAATTCGTAATTCGCTATATTTATCAACATGTTCATACTCCTTGGTTTATCGCTAAGAAATAAACATCTTCTAAATTAGCAGGCACTTCTTGAAAACCTTCAGGTTGCGTCACTGATTCGACACGTATCATCACTTTTCCTGCACAAAGGTGATTTGAGATAACCTTGTATTTTTGTTGATAAAAAGAAAGTTCGTTTTTATTTATAGTTTTTCGCCAAATTTGACCTTTTAATTGGTTAATAAGTTTTGTCGGCGTACCTTGCTTAACAATTTTTCCATTTGCTAATACCGCCATATTAGGACAGAGGTCAGCAACATCATCAACGATATGAGTAGATAATATAACGACAATGTCTTCACTGATTTCTGCAAGAAGATTATGGAAACGGTTACGTTCTTCTGGGTCTAAACCAGCTGTTGGTTCATCGACAATAATCAGCTGTGGTTGCCCTAATAAGGCTTGTGCTATACCAAAACGCTGGCGCATGCCTCCTGAAAAAGTAGATACGTTCTTTTTACGAACGTCAAAAAGATTCGTTTTCACCAATAAGGCTTCAACTGATGTTTTCCGGTCTTTCTTATTTGTTATACCTTTTAATACAGCAAGATGATCAAGCAATTCATAAGCAGAGCCTCGAGGATAAACACCAAAATCTTGGGGTAAATAACCTAGCTTGCGACGTAATTTATCTGGTGTGCTCAATACATCATCATCGCCAAATGTAATACAGCCTGACGTAGGTTGCTGCAAGGTTGCTAATGTGCGCATTAATGACGATTTACCTGCGCCATTTGGACCAAGTAAACCAAACATCCCTTTAGGAATGGTTAAGCTGACCTTGTTTAATGCCTTTACGCCATTTGCATAGGTATGAGTTAAATCTTTAATTGATAACATGTTTATCTCCTTTTTCAGACACACCTATCCCGCCAAGTCCAGTGAGGGATTAGGATGCTGAATTATTATGGTTAGAAGGGACTGCTTAAAGTATTGGCTAATCTTTAACCATTAGTGCTTAGCTTAGAGTGCTACGCCTAATACTTGTTATTGATGTTTACTTTTAATTATTGAGTAAGCACAAAGCAATCCGTTGAATAGTTGAACGAAGTTATTCTCGTTAAATTGGGTTTAGCTAGGGGCTGGTTTTTGTGCAACTAAGCGGCTTTTAACTGACAACAAGTGCTGAATATAAGTTTGTAACTCGACCAAGTTGGGGTATTTTTTGATAAGAAAGCTAATCAAGTTACTCAAGTGAGTTAGCTCTGCAAGTGCAATAACTTTGTTTTGCACAAGATACAGCCTAATTTCGTCTACTTCTTTGCTTTCATCGATAAATTCTTGCTTTAGCTTAGGACTTTCAACAGCTGTCTTTCGAATATTTAACAAACATCTCCTATGTCCGTTAACATAGACTTGCTGACAAAACTTTTTCGTCAAGACACTTCTTTCATTAAAAGTGATGCGCTCTTGATTAATTTCATTTTTTTCATGGAGGTACTGAGCTGCGGTGATATAAACCAGTTCCGAATTACTGCTATTTAATAGTTCATAGCCAACTTCATTACCTTGTAAATTAACGCGAAGTTTATGTGAAGAAATTAGTGTTATGTTTTGCGGTAGTTCTATCAATACAGACACCTGTTGGCCGCGATTATACGTGTTCGGCAGCAATTCAAAGTATCTGTTCATCACCAAACTATTATCATTAAGACTATATTGGTAATCGATAGCCTGAATATTATTATCTAACGCTGACTCCCCGCGTCCATTACTTGAATAGGTAACTGAAACCTTAACGGAATTACTCAAGTCTGTAGTTGTTTTTAAATGAAACTTTACTTTTCTTGCTAGTGAATTAGTACTCTCTGCTTCATTCAATGCAAGCATAAAGGTCTTGTTATTCAGCAAATAATTAGTGGTAACCGAGGTACTTTTCTCATCCGTTATTTCACTGATTAAAAACACTAAACTGCCACTGATTAAAACAACGGGAATAATGGCAACTCGTTTTAACACTTTACTCACTTTGAGATACGGAGTAGATAAATAATGTTCTCGAATAAATATCACCGATAACAATACCATCAGGTAAACAGTAGCCGCGCTTAAAATCCATTGTAACCACCACGGATAAACCTGATCTTCATTAAATTCAGCAATACTGACACTCAAGGTAATTAGCAATATTATAGACAAGAGTAATATAATATTTTTGACGAGAAAAATATAAATACCTCTTTGAAAAATAAAGCTATTACTGATTACAGTAATCAATGCACCTAATAAGGTAAAAGGTAGGAATATAATCCGCTGAAATTTCAGAAAGGGTCTTATTGCTATTTCAGTGCCAGCAGCAATACGTTTGGCCGTTGCAGTTTTCCCTTGTGCAGCTAACGCACTATTACGAGTGTTATTTTTATCAAACGACAACCAAAATATTAGGTATAACAACACACCTAAACCAAAAGCAAAACTAAGACCGATAAAACTCAAGCGAAGGATAAAGTCCGGTATACCGAATCGCATTGAAAGGCCAGCACAAACACCCACAACAATATTATTCTGCTTATCTAAATAAACCTTCGGCGTGCTATTTACCTCTTCAACCGCTTCTTCTTCACTATCAATAAAGCCGATTTGTTTAATTATTGCAGTTAACTGTACGAGAGTAATTGCACGATCTTTTCTCACTTCAAGTTCAAACAATAACTCTGCAAGTCTTAATTCGATATCAACAAAAATTTCATCTCCACACTCTTCATCTACCAATTGGAGTTTCAATTTTCCGAGATAGGTTTGCAGAACTGTAAAGCCCTGCTCTTCTATCCAGAAGACTTGATTAGCGATTTCTATATTGATTACTTTATTCACTTTTATTCCCTCTTCGAATTTGTTCTACAGAGCCATTGATTTCTTGCCAAGAAAGGTCAAGTTCCGCCAGCACTTCTCGTCCTTCGTCTGTTAACGAATAATATTTTCGAGGTGGCCCAGATTCCGACTCTTCCCAGCGGTACTGGAGAATATCAGCTTTTTGCAAACGGCTTAATAACGGATATAGCGTGCCATCTGTTACCAGAAGGTTCGCTGCTTTTAGGCGGTTAATTAATTCTGCTGTGTAAACTTCATTATCAGCTAATAAGCTGATAATGCAGAATTCCAGTATGCCGCGTCGCATTTGCGAGATAGTATTTTTAGCTTTCATAGCAGAAACTATATAACACACTACCTTGCACTACAAGGTAGCATGTTATAAATAGTCGATTAGATAGTTTAAAAAATCATTCCCTACGGCTAAAAGCTAGTTATTTTGGGGAGAATGGAGATTAAAAGAAAGTAAAAGTATTTTTAAAAATGCTGAATAGATTATAAATGAAAATTATATTTTCAACTGAAAACTAATAAATAGAAGTTTGATTATTTTGTTTATACACTAAAGACTTTCTCTCACCGCCATATTTTTTTAGATAAGTTTTTTCCTAATAAACCTTCAGTTCATCAATAAACTTTTTATTACCTAGTACTTGTGATTTATTAGCTGAAAAACGCACCTCAGTTAGAGCCTTTAATGGAATAATATTATTAAATAACGAATGGTAGCTATATTGTCTCTCCCAATCTGTTGGCCCCAAAATCTTGAAACATTGATGATATGTTATTAACTCATCAAAATTTTCTAATGCATTCGCACGATAGCTTGATAAGTCGTTAAAATTAACTATTCTGCCCTCTTAAAGTCTTGAGTGCTAAATCACCGGTTTTGCCCCCTTGAACTGCATTTAAAGTAATGACAACACTCAAAATATACTCTTCGCCAGTAATACTTGTAGACGCTCAGTTACCTTTTTGAGAAGGAACGATCAAAAAGAAGAAATAAATTTTTAAAACGTTTAGTTATCTTTTAGTTAGTTACTTATTCTTGAACAGAAATATTATTTACCTTACTCATTTGCAAATACCGTATTTGTAACGCACGCTTAAGAAATCCCCTCGACTGGTGAAATAGCATAAAAGGAAATATTATGGGTTCAAACCTATATGACAAATACGGTGGATTCGAAACATTTAGTACGGTTGTTAGCAACTTTTATCAAAAAATATTAGACAGTGAAGAGCTCGCCCCCTATTTTGATAACGTCAATATGGAAAGGTTAATGTCGCATCAAACTAATTTCATATCAACAGCGCTTGGCGGTCCTGATAACTACACTGGCATTGATCTAAAAAGGGCACATGCTCCCTATAAAATAACCATACCTCACTTTCAAGAAGTAGCAGAGTTATTAGAAGAGTCTCTAGATGAAGCTGGCGTTGAACAAGATGATATCTCCACTATCATTTCATTAGTTACGAGTTTAATGGATCAAATTGTATCAAATGAATAGGTCTAATGAGTTAGAAAGCCATTCAACTGCAATCAATTTATCTGAATTTCTTAATGATTTAGATCAGGCTCTAATACTGTGTCATTGCGAAACACTGAGTATTATTGACCATAATAAAGTTTTCTCTCAATGGTATCCCACTGACACAAAACACAATTCACTCGTCGATATATTCCATCAAGATATAGTCAGGCGTATCAAAAATTCGATTTCAAAAAAACGCAAATATCGTTTTAAAGTGGAACATGTTATTGGTCCAAGGAAAGAGCATTTAGATTTCAATAGCAAACTTATTTCAACCAATGAAAACCAAACCGTCCTACTAATTCAAGGGGCAATTAACAGCACTGAATCACAGCTAACTAAAATGATCAAAGACCACAGTATAATAGTGGGAAAAAATAGAAAGTTGATTGAACAGGCTATTGATGAAGTAAATGCCGCCAACAAGGCCAAAAGTTTATTTTTAGCCTCGATGAGTCATGAATTAAGAACTCCGATGAACGGTATACTAGGTATGGTGCAACAGTTTTATAAAACGTCGTTAACACTACAACAAACAGATTTAATTAATACGATTGAAAGTTCGGGAGATCAATTACTTTCAATTATCAATCAAGTACTTGATTTCTCAAAAATTGAAGATAATAAAGTCGAACTTCACCATTCATCAACCGATTTAAAGCAATTATTCAAAGATGTTATTACCTTATGCTCTAGTAGTTTAGAAAATATGAATGAACTAGAAGTTAAAGCTGTATTTACTGAGGAAGATTATCCAAACGTCCTCGTCGATGATACCCGTTTGAAGCAAGTATTAATTAACTTAGTGAGCAATGCAATTAAGTTCACCAAACAAGGCCGTGTCGAACTAAAGTTAAGTTTACTTTCTGCATGTAATAATTATTGCCAATTAGAGTTTTCAGTTATAGACACGGGTATAGGAATAGAGCGAAATAAAATAGCTGAACTATTTAAGCCATTTACTCAGTATGACTCTTCTACAACAAAAAGCTATGGAGGAACAGGTCTTGGTTTAAGTATTAGTCATCAATTGATAAAGTTGATGGATAGTATAATTGAAGTCACCAGTACGGTAGGTCACGGCAGTGAATTTAGTTTCAAATTATCCTTGCCAATAAGTGAGCAGCAAAAAGCAACTGAGCTTATTCAAAATTCTGTATTTGAAATACCTTCGCTTAAGAATAAAACTATATTAGTTGTTGATGATAATCGTATTAATAGAAAAATAGTTTCTATGGCCTTAGATAGCTCACAAGCCAACATATTGTTCGCTGAAAATGGTCTTAAAGCAGTAGAACAATTTAAAAATCACCCTATAGACATTATTTTAATGGATTGTTTAATGCCGATAATGGATGGTTTCGAAGCGACAATAAAGATTAGAGAATTGGAAACTTGTCATCCCCCCTCTCTTATTTATGCTTTAACTGCAAGTGCTTCAAATGAGGTGGGTGAACAATGTAAAGCAGTTGGGATGGATGACATAATACTTAAGCCTTTTAAATTTGAAGTTTTACTCCAAAAAATGAATCAGGGACTTGCTAATAGATAAGCCTTCCCCACTCAATACCTTTACGCCGTTATAAGATGTTATAAAAGCACTACAGCTTTCAAAGTATTCTGCATCCACATTCTAAATCAAGGGGTCAGATCACTTGATTAAAATTGAGGCGAGGCAATCTTGGCAAAGTGTAAATCCATTTCCGTTAGGCGCGTGTTTATTAAATCACAATGACTTTTGTTAAAAAGTATCTAACTTTCAAGATTCTATAACAAAAAAGCCGACTCCTACAACAAGGTTGCAGGAATTGGCTTTTATCAAATAAATTTACTTACTTATTAGCATTGGCACGAGCTTGATGCAGTTTTTTGTAACTTTCAATCAATCTTAAGTGTTTATCTAAGCCTTCGAGCTTCATACTCGTTGGTGTTAAACCATAAAACCTTACTTCACCCATTACTGAATCAACAACTTGTTGCATGTTGTCTTCACCAAACATTCTGTTGAAATTCACCATGAAGTCTTCAAGTTCCATTTCTTCATCTAGAGTAACTTCAAGTACGGCGTGAACAGCTTGATAAAATAAACCACGTTCAACGGTATTGTCGTTGTATTGTAAAAACTCGCCCACCAATTCGATGGCATCTTCAAGCGCACCTAACGCTAAACAGATAAGAATTTTCAATTCAAGAATAGTGAGCTGACCCCAAACGGTGTTTTCGTCGAATTCAATACCAATTAAGGTTCTAATATCAATGTAGTTATCTTGCTGGCTGTCTTCTAAGCGTTCAAATAAACAGGTTAGGGCTTCATCGCTTAGAATGTGTAGGTTTAGAATATCTTCACGGTAATCTAAGGCTTTATTGGTATTGTCCCAAATAAGATCTTCAACCGGATACACTTCTGAATAGTCAGGTACAAGAATGCGACAGGCCGTAGCACCTAATTGATTAAATTCTGCGATGTACACTTCTTTGTCGAGGTCTTTTAAAATACTCATTAAGCCTGTATTTTCTTCTTCATTGGTACCGGAAAAGTCCCATTCAACGAATTCATAATCGTGCTTGTCACTAAAGAAGCGCCACGAAATAACACCTGTTGAGTCAATGAAGTGGTCAACAAAATTTTCTGGTTCAGTAACCGCCATGCTATTAAATGTCGGCT
>Ga0209292_1005200_pt1 | contig 13371 bp, 8 predicted proteins | sample GOMGulsemesocosm_2_FD_184634 | JGI IMG/M metagenome (GOLD analysis project Ga0209292, IMG submission 184634) | Methane-oxidizing microbial communities from mesocosms in the Gulf of Mexico - GOM9C Gulf of Mexico (SPAdes) (version 2) | ecosystem: Environmental > Aquatic > Marine > Cold seeps... | reverse complement strand
GCCCGAATGCCGAGCCTCCTGTTTGCCGTGTCATGGATTACGGTAAATTTATATACGAGAAAAGTAAGTCTGTTAAAGAGCAGAAGAAAAAGCAAGTTCGGGTTCAGGTTAAGGAAATAAAATTCCGTCCTGGAACTGACACCGGCGATTATCAGGTAAAACTACGCAACCTGACTCGCTTCCTCGAAGAAGGTAACAAAGCAAAAATTACGCTGCGTTTCCGAGGTCGAGAAATGGCGCACCAGAGCCTAGGCTTTGATCTTTTAAATCGTATTAAAGAAGATTTAAAAGAAATTGCAGTCGTGGAAGCTTTCCCGAAAATGGAAGGTCGCCAAGCTGTAATGGTGTTAGCCCCTAAAAAGAAATAGTAGGTGCTTCCAAGTAATATGAGTGCGTAAGTACTCATATTCGCCTTACTGTTATTCATTAATATTCAACAATGCGGAGTTATAATGCCTAAGTTGAAATCGAATAAAGGCGCTGCAAAGCGCTTTAAAAAAACCGCTAATGGTTTTAAACGCAAACAGTCTCACCTACGTCATATTTTGACCAAGAAGAGCACTAAACGTAAACGTCACCTTCGTGGTACGCAGATGGTTGCAGCATGTGATGTTGCATCAGTTTCTCGTATGCTTCCATACGCTTAATTTTAGATATAAAAGAGGAAATTAGTTATGCCTAGAGTTAAACGCGGTGTTGTTGCACGTGCTCGTCATAAGAAAGTTTTAAAACAAGCTAAAGGTTATTACGGAGCTCGTTCACGAGTTTACCGTGTTGCTTTCCAAGCAGTTACAAAAGCTGGTCAATATGCTTACCGTGACCGTCGTCAACGTAAACGTCAATTCCGTCAATTATGGATTACACGTATTAACGCTGCTGCACGTCAAAATGGTATGTCTTACAGCCGTTTCATTAATGGCCTTAAACACGCCTCTATTGAAATCGATCGTAAGATCTTAGCAGACATTGCTGTATTCGATAAAGCGGCATTTACTGTACTAGTAAATAAAGCAAAAGAAGCAGTTGCTTAATTTTTAATTAAGTAAATGTTATCAAAGGAGGCCTCGGCCTCCTTTTTTAGTTTTTGGCATTATATCTAATACAATATGCCTACGAGTAACTAATGCGACTACCTATAAATAACTAATACAACTTAGCTATAAAATAGCTATAAACGCCTGTCTATAAAGCCTTCTATATACTTGCATAATGCTTTTCTGTAATATCAATTTATCAATTTAAAATAATTTTGAGATAGATATTCAAATTCATGCATTATTTATTATCTTTATTCCTGATTTCTGTTTTTAGTCTGCAAAGTTCTTTTGTAAAGGCAGAGGGAACCATCATCGACTCTGATTTTGAAGTTGGCCGCCTTGGTTCATCGATAAAATATTTTGAGGATAAAACTAATTCATATACGTTTGATTATTTGTCTCAAAGACAGTCTGCTATTCCATGGGTTAAAAGTAATCAAACTCATTTCAACTTTGGCTTTTCAGATAGTACTTTCTGGTTTAAGGGAAAGGTAGTAAATGAAGCGGAAGTTGAAAAATATTTAATTATCGATTTTGGTGATTCGTTATTAGATAACATAGATTTTTATTTGATTAATGATGATGGTACTACGATTTCGAAAAGGCTAGGTACTCGACGTCATGATGACGATAACATGTCTAATCTAACGTTTGCTACAGGCTTTAAGATCGGTGCTGGTGAAACAGCGCACTACTTTATCCGTATTAAAACAAGTGCATTTTTACAAACGCCATTAATAGTTTGGAATGCTAATGATTTTATTGATGAGCAATCACAACACAAATTAATGGTTGGTATGTTTATCGGTCTATTCTTGATGATGATTTGTTACTTGACCTTTTTATATATTCATCTTCATGAAGCGCGCTTGGTTCAATACATAGTATTTATTATCTGTTATTTATCAGTTATATGGATAATAGAAGGTTTTGGGTTTGTCTATAAAATTGACTTTATTGCACAATATTATGATTCAATAATTGTGGTGTTAATGGGCGTTATTGGATTAAACCTGAGCTTATTTGCACGACAGCTGTTGAAATTAAGGTACCGCTCTTGGTTTTCGGTATCGACTAAAATATTAATTATCTCTTCCTTTCTTGTCATTTGTAGTCCGTTATTCTTGTCCTTTAAAACGGGTATTATATTAGTCTCTGCTTTGGCATTTGGTATTACCTTACTATCGATTGTATGTGGCTTATTTTTTATTCATGACGAATCTAAAGATGTCCGTTTTTATGTACTGTCGTTGGTGTATTTTATCCTCGGTATTGATATACACATTTTAACGCGTTTCGGATTGCTGGGTGACTTTGAGTTTTCTGATTATGTTTCGGCATGTTCGGCAGTCATCGTATTGGTTTATTTATGCTGGAACTTCGCAAAACAAATGGCGCATGACAGAGTTGTGAAAAAAGATGTCGAGAAGCAAATGACATCTGTTAATGAACGTTATTATAGTGTGTTCCAAAATGCTGCTGAAGGTATGTTTACGACATCTATCGAAGGTAATATATTGGCGATCAATAAATCTATGTGCCGGATACTGGGTTTTATTAATCTTGAAGACATGCATAAATCAGGTCATTCGAAAGCGGATGAGTTCTATGCTGACCCTCACCTTCGTGAAACAATAATGGAGACCCTGCGTATTGAAGGGGAGGTTAATAGTATTGAGATGTCTGGATATGACCGTTATGGCGAGATATTTCATGGCGAGATTAATATGCGTTTAAATATTCAACCGGATATCACCGTTATTGATGGTTCCTTTGTTAATACTACCAAGCGCAAACAGCATGAAATCAAACTCGAATCTATCGCTAAATATGATCAATTGACGGGATTGGTTAATCGTACTCATTTTGAGAAGCTTGTTGGCGTGTCACTAGAAGCCAATCGCTCGGTACTCGAAGATAATATTTTGCTTTACATGGACCTTGATCAGTTCAAATTGGTTAATGATATATGTGGCCACGATGTCGGTGACTCATTACTGAAAAAAATTACTGTCGTTGTAAAATCGTTCCTGGACGAAAGCGCTATATTGGCTCGTCTTGGTGGTGATGAGTTTGGTATTTTACTCAATCAGACAAACTTTGATAATGCGCTCGAAGTCGCTGACACAATTCGTTGTGGAATCGAAGATTTTAGGTTTACACACAACGGACGTCATTTTGTGTTGGGCGTTAGTATTGGCATTGTGACATTGGATGAGTCAATTGAAAATTTTTCACAAGCATTAAGCCTAGCTGATACAGCATGTTTTACAGCGAAAGAGCAGGGGCGTAACCGTGTTCACGTATATAGTAAATGCAATGAAGTAATGTTGGGCCACCAACGTGAAATGCGCTGGATTGGTGTCTTGCGTGAAGCGCTAGATGAAAATCGATTTGAACTCGCGTTTCAGACTATTAAACCTTTGTCGGCATCAATTAACGAAGGCTATCGTTACGAAATATTACTCCGTTTAAGAGATGAAGATGGCAAATTACAAACGCCAAGTGAATTTATAGCAGCAGCTGAAAACTACAACTTCATGTCACAATTAGATCGGTGGGTTGTTAAAACATACTGTCAGTGGTTGTCTTCTAATCCAAAGCACCTTGCGAATCTAAGCTCGGCTTCAATTAATTTATGTGGCCAATCTTTGGTTGATAGAAGTATGCATAGCTATATTGAAAATACGATATTAACGTATGGTATTCCACCTGAAAAATTATGTTTTGAAATTACAGAAAGCCAAGCAATTATGGATTTCGATCAAACAATTTTGTTTATGAACAAATTTAAAGCATTAGGATGTCGTTTTAGTTTAGATGATTTTGGAAGTGGTTTTTCTTCATATAGTTACATTAAACGATTGCCGATAGACCAGCTAAAAATTGACGGTTCTTTTGTCGAAAATATCGAAACAGATAATATTGATTTTGCTATGGTTAAATCATTTAATGACATTGCTAGGGCGGTTAACATTAAAACTGTCGCTGAATATGTTGAAAATGAAAACATCAAAAATATATTATCAGGAATAGGTATTGATTATGTGCAAGGCTATTTAATAGCCAAACCCGCACTTTTAGTCGATTTAGTTGATAATGAACAACTTGATTCAGCTTAAGTACTAGCACTTCCGCTTACTTTTGAGTAAAATCATCCATTACTGAATGAATCTATTCACTTTTCCTGCCAACAGGGTGATAAGAAAAACATGCAACACCTCAAAGAAATAATAGTACAGGCCGTAGAAGCCGTAGCAAACGCAACTGATCTTGCAACATTGGATATTGTTCGTGTTGAGTACCTTGGTAAAAAGGGTATTTTAACTGAACAAATGAAGACATTAGGTAAACTGCCTCCAGCAGAAAAACCTAAAGCTGGTCAAGCGATCAACATTGCTAAACAAGAAGTTCAAAAAATAATTAACGATAAACGTGATGCATTTCAGCAAGCTGTTTTAGATGCTAAATTAGCAGAAGAAATGATTGATGTTACTGCACCAGGTCGTACCAACCCAAATGGTGGTCTACATCCTGTAACACGTACTATCGAACGCATTGAATCATTTTTCGGTGAATTAGGTTTCGCTGTTAAATCTGGTCCAGAAGTTGAAGATGATTATCACAACTTTGATGCATTGAATATCCCTGAGCACCATCCTGCTCGTGCGGATCACGATACATTTTTCTTTAATCCGAAATTAGTACTAAGAACACAAACGTCTGGTGTTCAAATCCGTACGATGGAAGTGGAAAAACCGCCTATTCGTATTATATCTCCAGGCCGTGTTTACCGTAATGATTACGATCAAACTCACACACCAATGTTCCATCAAGTAGAAGGTCTATTTGTAGATGAAAAAGTAAGCTTTAGCGAGCTGAAAGGTGTGTTACACGACTTCCTAAATAACTTCTTTGAAGAAGATTTAGAGATTCGTTTCCGTCCTTCTTATTTCCCATTCACAGAAACTTCTGCTGAAGTAGATGTTATGGGCAAAAATGGTAAATGGTTAGAAGTACTAGGCTGCGGCATGGTTCACCCTAACGTATTAACCTCTGTTGGAATCGACCCTGAGAAATACTCTGGCTTTGCCTTTGGTATGGGTGTTGAACGTTTAGCGATGCTTCGCTATGGCGTTAACGATTTACGTTCATTTTTCGAAAATGATTTACGTTTCCTCAAGCAGTTTAAATAAGATAGGACACTATAATGAAATTCAGTAATGAATGGTTACAAACTTGGGTTCAACCTGGTTTAACAAACGAAGAGCTAGCGCATCAAATTACAATGGCTGGTCTTGAAGTTGATGGTATTGATGCTGTTGCTGGTGATTTTTCAGGTATCGTTGTGGGTCACGTTGTTGAATGTGGTCAACACCCAGATGCTGATAAGTTACAAGTAACTAAAATTGATATTGGCGCTGAAGAGTTAATTGACATCGTATGTGGCGCAGCTAACTGTCGTGAAGGGCTAAAAGTTGCAGTTGCAACCGTTGGTGCTGTATTACCTGGTGATTTCAAGATCAAAAAAGCAAAACTACGTGGTCAACCATCACACGGTATGCTTTGTTCTGAATCTGAAATGGGTATGGCTGAATCAGCAGATGGTATCATCGAATTACCAGCTGATGCCGTACCTGGTACTTGTATTCGCGAATTTCTTGGCCTTGACGATGTTACTATCGAAGTTGATCTAACGCCAAACCGCGCAGATTGTCTGAGTATTGCCGGTATTGCTCGTGAAGTGGGTGTTTTAAATAACATCGCTGTAACAGCGCCAGAATGGACTAATGCGACAGAAACTAGTACTCAGACTGTAAGCGTTTCTGTTGAAGCAACAGAGCAGTGTCCTCGTTACCTTGGTCGTGTGATCAGTAACTTAGATATGACTGCAACAACGCCGTTATGGATGGTAGAACGCCTACGTCGTTGTGGTACACGTTCAATCGATCCAATCGTTGACGTTACTAACTACGTATTGTTAGAACTTGGTCAACCAATGCATGCATTTGACCTTGCTACTTTAACTGGTGCTATTAATGTTCGTCTTGCTAACCAAGATGAAAAATTAACACTGCTTGATGGCAACGAAGTTAAGCTAAATGACAACACGCTTGTTATTGCTGATGACAGTGGTGCTATCGCTATGGCTGGCATCTTCGGTGGCGAAAAAACAGGTGTAACGACTGCAACTAACTCTATTTTACTTGAGTCTGCATTCTTTAGCCCGCTAGCTATTACTGGCCGTGCACGTGCATACGGTTTACATACTGATTCTTCACACCGTTTTGAGCGTGGTGTTGATTCAGAACTTCAATATCAAGCGATGGAACGAGCTACACAGTTAATCGTTGAAATTTGTGGCGGTGAAGTGGCACCAGTTGTTGATGTAACAACAGAAGCAGCTTTACCAACGCACGCACCAATCAACTTACGTCGTCATCAATTAGATAAAGTAATTGGTTTCCACGTGGAAGATGAAAAAGTAACTGACATTTTAAACACATTAGGTTTATCACCTACGTTTGAAAATGATACATGGACTGTTACATCTCCATCATTCCGCTTCGATATCGAAGTTGAAGTTGATCTGATTGAAGAAGTAGCACGTGTATTTGGCTATAACAACATCCCAAATGTTGCACCTGTTGCACCATTGAAGATGACAGATCATAACGAAGCGACATTACCTGCCCGTCGTATTCGTGATTTAATGGTTGACCGTGGATTCCAAGAGGCGATTACATATAGCTTTGTCGATCCAAAACGTCAGTTATTGTTACACCCTGAAGCAGACCACTTGACATTACCACACCCGATATCAATTGAGATGTCTGCAATGCGTGTGAGCATGTTTACTGGTCTAGTTGATGCTGTTGTAGCAAACCAAAAACGTCAGCAACAACGTATTCGTTTATTTGAAACTGGTCTTACTTTTATTAAAGATGAATCAGTTGAAAATGGTGTTCTACAAGTTCCTATGCTTGGTGCCATTATTGCTGGTACAGCGAATGCTGAATCATGGAATCAAGAAAGTAAATCTGTAGACTATTTTGACCTTAAAGGTGATTTAGATGCATTATTAGACCAAACATGTAACTCAGATGACTTTGTACTAAAACGTGCAGCTCACCCTGGCTTACATCCTGGTCAAAGTGCTGAAATTTTCTGTGGTGGTCGTTCTGTTGGTCATATCGGTGCTATACATCCTTCATTAGAGAAGAAGTTAGGCCTAAATGGTTCAACGATTATTCTAGAGATTGAACTTGCAACGTTAACATCTCGCAAGTTACCGCAAGCTATTGAAGTTTCTAAGTTTCCTGCTAACCGTCGTGACATCGCTATGATTGTTAAAGACGAAGTGAATGCTGGTGATGTTCTGAACTTTATCAAAAAAGTTGGCGGGAATCAGTTAGTTGGCATAAACTTGTTTGATGTATACCAAGGTACAGGTGTTGTAGAGGGTCATAAGAGCCTGGCAATCAGCTTAACCTTACAAGATATCTCACGCACCTTGGAAGAAAAAGAAATATCAGAAGCAGTTAATAATATTGTTGAAGGTATTTCATCTGAATTCAATGCATCCTTGAGGGATTAATTTATGGCACTAACCAAAGCTGATATTGCTGAAACATTATTTAACGATGTTGGTCTGAGTAAACGTGAATCTAAAGAAATGGTAGAAGCTTTCTTTGAAGAGATTCGTTTATCTTTAGAAGTTAACGAACAAGTTAAAATATCTGGTTTTGGTAATTTTGACCTTCGTGATAAAGGTGAGCGACCTGGTCGTAATCCTAAAACAGGTGAAGATATACCAATTACAGCTCGTCGCGTTGTGACTTTTAAACCAGGTCAGAAGTTGAAAGCGAAAGTTGAGACTATCTCAAAAGATTAGAGTTTAATCAGATAATAAAAAACCGGCTTTCGCCGGTTTTTTTATGCCTGTAATATACTCATATTCTAATACGACCTTCTCTTTAATTTTACCCTACAATGTAGTTAAACAGAGTAGGGTAGAGAATAAAGATAGGGTTAATTAGCCACCAAGTTTGTCTGATGCAATATGGTACTCAGGGTCTTCAATTAGATTAACTTCAATCATATCGCCTGCTCGTTTCATTAATTGCTTACACTCTAATGAAAGGTGACGAAGGTGTAATACTTTACCTGCAGCTATGTAACGCTCAGCTAATGTATCGATAGCTTCAATTGCAGAGTGGTCACATACGCGTGAGTTAGCAAAATCAATAATTACATCTTGTGGGTCAGTCGAAGTATCGAACAACTCTAAGAAGTGGCTAACAGAACCAAAGAATAACGGACCGTTAACTTTATATACTTTACTACCAGACTCTTCTGTTGAAGCTTCTGCATTAATGTGAGCAGCGTGCTCCCATGCAAAACGTAATGCTGAAACGATAACACCGATGATCACAGCAACGGCTAGATCGGTGAATACAGTTACAACAGTCACCAGCACAATAACAAACGTATCAGCTTTAGGGATCTTGCGGATAACACGGAAGGTTGCCCATTCAAATGTACCAATCACAACCATGAACATAACACCAACAAGCGCAGCTAGTGGGATTACTTCAATAAGTGATGAAAAGAATAGGATAAATAGTAATAATGAGATAGCTGCTGTGATACCTGATAAACGACCACGACCACCTGAGTTAATATTGATCATTGATTGACCAATCATTGCACAGCCACCCATAGCGCCAAAGAAACCGTTTACGATGTTTGAAGCACCCTGTGCAACACATTCTTGGTTGCCTTTACCACGTGTACCCGTCATTTCATCAATTACAGTTAATGTTAGTAGTGATTCGATAAGACCAACAGCAGCAAGGATTAATGAGTAAGGTAGGATGATGTAAAACGTTTCTAGTGTAAATGGTACGCTAGGGATGCTGAAACTTGGTAATGAACCAGAGATAGTTGCATTATCATCGCCCGTCATTGAACGAACAAAATCTACAACTGTACGTGTATCAAGACCCATGTAATAAACAATTAACGTCACCGACACAATAGCTACAAGGGAAGATGGTACAGCCTTAGTTAACTTTGGTAAGAAATGAATGATTGCCATTGTTAGTACTACTAGGCCAAGCATGATATATAGCTGAGAGCCTTGTAACCAAGCAAGATCGCCATTGGTATCGATAAATTTGAACTGACCTAATTGTGCCAAGAAGATCACAATTGCAAGTCCATTGACAAAGCCCATCATTACAGGGTGCGGCACGATACGAATGAACTTACCGAGCTTGAATACACCTGCTAACACTTGCAGCATACCCGCGAGCACAACCGCAGCAAATAAGTATTGCACGCCATTGTCAGCAACTAACGCTACCATTACAACGGCCATAGCACCTGTAGCACCAGAGATCATACCTGGACGACCACCAAAGATAGCCGTAATTAAACCAACCATAAAGGCCGCGTATAAGCCCACTAAAGGTTCAACACCCGCTACAAAAGCAAATGCTACCGCTTCTGGCACAAGTGCTAGAGCTACGGTTAGACCAGATAAAACATCATTTTTAACTGATGCTATGGAATATTTTGGAAATTCAAACATAAAATATAAGTTACCGAGTTGTCATTAATGAATAAAAAAACAAAAGGATCATGCAAGTTTGGCATGATCCTAGTTATTAAAAGTGTACTTAATAAGTACTAAAAAAGCCGCACAACATGCGGCTTTTAAATTTAGCTAATAGTTATTGTTTAATAATAGTTATTATTTAGCTAATGTGGTTGGCGATTTGCTTTGTGACGATGCAAATTGACTTCCACCAGGTCCAGCCGCTACATCAATAGACGTGCGTTGAACAACACCAACTTTAGGAACAAAGTTAGTTGTCGAAGGCGCTACCTGTTGAGGTGTTGCCATTTTAACTGTGAAGTTAGTTTTCTTTGATGTAGTGCCCTGTACTTGTAATGCTGGTACAGATGTTACTTCGATAGGTTGATAAGCAACTGGAGTTTCAGCAACAACTGGAGTTTCAGCAACAACTGGAGTTTCAGCAACAACTGGAGTTTCAGCAACAACTGGAGTTTCAGCAACAACTGGAGTTTCAGCAACAACCGGAGTTTCAGCAACAACTGGAGTTTCAGCAACAACTGGAGTTTCAGCAACAACCGGAGTTTCAGCAACAACCGGAGTTTCAGCAACAACTGGAGTTTCAGCAACAACTGGAGTTTCAGCAACAACTGAAGCTGAACCTGGACGAGCTGCTGGCGCTGTATGCATTTGACGTGTTACAGATTTAGTTTCAATCTTTACACGCTCAGTCGATGCTTTAGCTGTTGGCGTTACTAACACTGATGTAGCTTCAGTTACTGGTGCAGGTTTTGCTGCAGCCGCTGTATGCATAACAGGTTTAGCAGCTTTAGCTGTAACAGGCTTAGTTACTTTAGCTGTAACAGGCTTAGTCACTTCAGCAGTAACAGGCTTAGTCACTTCAGCAGTAACAGGCTTAGTCGCTTCAGCAGTAACAGGCTTAGTCACTTCAGCAGTAACAGGCTTAGCCGCTTCAGCCGTAACAGGTTTAGTCACTTCAGCAGTAACAGGCTTAGCCGCTTCAGCCGTAACCGGTTTAGCTGCTTCAGCAGTAACAGGCTTAGTCACTTCAGCAGTAACAGGCTTAGTCACTTCAGCAGTAACAGGCTTAGTCACTTCAGCAGTAACAGGCTTAGTCACTTCAGCAGTAACAGGCTTAGCCGCTTCAGCCGTAACAGGTTTAGCTGCTTTAGCAGTAACAGGTTTAGCTGCTTTAGCAGTAACAGGCTTAGCTGCTTCAGCCGTAACAGGCTTAGCTGCTTCAGCTACTTCAGCAGTAACAGGCTTAGTCGCTTCAGAAGTAACAGGCTTAGTCGCTTCAGCAATCGCTGGTTTAGTTGCTTTTTCTGCTACAGCTTGAGCATGTTCAGTTTTTTGAACATCACTAGTCTTAGCATTTCTAGAACTACGACGAGTACGTTTAGGCTTATTAGCAACAACAGGTGTTTCAGGCGTTTGCTCTGATTCAGCTGTTACTTTCTGTTCGTTGCCCGTCACTCGTACCTTTTTACGCATATTACGGCGTTGACGACGTTCAGCTAAAACAGCTTGATTCTGAGTGCTACCTTCTTCTTTTGTTTCTTTTACTTCTTTCGACTGTACAGGTGATTTGCCTTGAGTCGGTGTTTTTTGTTTTGCTTCGAACTTATTATGTTGTTTTACTTCAACTTCAGCTTTTCTATTTGCGTCTTGTTGTTTGTTTTCAACATTATCAGGGTTACGAGGCTTGCGATTGCGGCGATTGCGAGGCTTACGCGGCTCATCACTATTACGGTTACTCGGTGTTTTATCCGCTACCGGTTTTTTAGGTGTTTGCTTAACAGTTTCTTTAACAACAACTTTTTCGTCACTTGCAAAGAATCCTGTAATTGCTTTACCAAGACGACTAAATACTGACTCTTTAGCAACAGGCTTAGCTGATTTAGCTTGAGCTGGAGCTTTAGGTTTCGCATTTGGTGCAGTCTTTTTAGCAGTTTGACTTGCTTTAACCGATTTCGCTTCAGGCGTATTAATTTGCTGAACAAGCGGCTGAACTGTTTCGTTATTTACTTTTGGTTCGTAACGAGTAAATTCACGAGGTTTTGCTAAATCAGTACTTGATAAATCCGAGTTATCGTCATCAGCTTTAACACGAGAAACTTCAAAATGAGGTGTTTCTAAGTTCTCATTTGGAATGATGAAGCTTTTAACTTTATAACGTTTCTCTAAACGTAAAATTGAATTACGTTTTTCATTTAACAAGTAAGCAGCTACTGGAACTGGAACTTGCGCTACGATGTGATTGGTGTTTTCTTTTAGCGATTCTTCTTCAATCAAACGTAGAATAGAAAGTGCTAAAGATTCATTATCACGGATCGTACCTTGACCGTTACAACGAGGGCAAACATGCGTACTTGATTCGCCTAGAGAAGGGCGGATACGTTGACGTGACATTTCCATTAAACCAAATCGAGAAATACGACCTAGTTGAATACGTGCACGATCTTGTCGTACTGCATCGCGTAAGCAATTTTCAACTTCACGCTGGTTCTTAACCGGGCCCATATCAATGAAGTCGATAACAACAAGACCACCTAGATCGCGTAGACGTAGTTGACGGGCAACTTCATCTGCAGCTTCTAAGTTAGTATTTAATGCTGTTTCTTCAATATCACCACCACGTGTTGCACGTGCAGAGTTAATATCGATTGATGTTAATGCCTCAGTTGGATCAATGACAATTGAACCGCCTGATGGTAGACGAACTTCGCGTTGGAATGCCGATTCGATTTGAGTTTCAATCTGGTAATGATTGAATAAAGGAACATCACCTTGATACAATTTAATACGGTCGATAAAGTCTGGGCGTATTAACTTGATGCGATTTTTAGCTTCTTCAAACGCTTTTGGATGATCGATAAGGATCTCACCAATGTCACGACGAAGATAATCGCGTATAGCACGAGCAATTACGTTACTTTCTTGGTGGATTAAGAAAGTACCCTGACGGTCTTTAGCACTGTCTTGGATTGCTTGCCAGTGGTTTAAAAGTACTTTAAGGTCCCATTCTAGCTCTTCAGCAGATTTACCAACACCAGCAGTTCGGACAATAAGTCCCATGCCTTCTGGTAATTCTAGTGTTGCAAGAGCAGATTTTAATTCAGTACGCTCATCACCTTCAATGCGACGTGAAATACCGCCTGCACGTGGGTTGTTTGGCATAAGAACTAGGTAGCTACCAGCTAAACTAATGAAAGTAGTTAATGCTGCACCTTTATTACCGCGTTCTTCTTTCTCAATCTGAACAATAACTTCAGTACCTTCAGCAACAACATCCTTAATGCTTGGACGTCCGCGTTGCTTACCAGAACCTGGTTTGAAGTAAGTGCGAGAGATTTCTTTAAGAGGAAGGAAACCGTGGCGGTCTGCACCATAATCAACAAAAGCAGCTTCTAAACTTGGTTCTACACGAGTGATTTTACCTTTGTAGATGTTTGCTTTCTTTTGTTCATGACCAGGGCTTTCAATATCTAAATCGTAAAGGCGTTGCCCATCTACTAGCGCAACGCGCAACTCTTCTTTTTGAGTTGCATTAATTAACATTCTTTTCATTTTATTATTACTTATAAATTAATTTTCATGCTTGGATAAATTAGTTAGACGTACATCAGGCCTTGTGTCTGTAAGATAATCAACCTCTCGGCTGTTTAAATTAAGGCGCTGTCAGATGCTCTAAATGTGATCAAGTGTCTTACGATTATTTCTGCACTTATT
>Ga0209292_1005198_pt1 | contig 13372 bp, 9 predicted proteins | sample GOMGulsemesocosm_2_FD_184634 | JGI IMG/M metagenome (GOLD analysis project Ga0209292, IMG submission 184634) | Methane-oxidizing microbial communities from mesocosms in the Gulf of Mexico - GOM9C Gulf of Mexico (SPAdes) (version 2) | ecosystem: Environmental > Aquatic > Marine > Cold seeps... | reverse complement strand
ATTATACTGGCGCGATGCAGCCGTTTACTGGGAATACCGATTAATGAGTGATGAGATATCAAATCTTTATGAAATGAAAGATTTCGTTACGTCCTTAGCAAGGGGTTTGAGTGTCATTAAAGCGTTTGACAGCGATAACAGCCAGTTGACCTTAACTCAAGTTGCTACACGCACGGCACTAAATAGAGCGACGGCACGCCGGTTCCTTTTTACATTGAATGCATTGGGTTATGTTCACACTGACGGAAAGCTATTTCGATTATCCCCAAAGGTTCTTGAACTTGGTTACTCATATCTAGCTTCACAGCCCATCGTAGATATTGTTCTTCCCTTTATAGAAAGAGTCAGTAAGGAAACTGCTGAGTCATGTTCTGTATCTGTGCTGGACGGATCTGATGTGGTCTATATAGCACGCTTTTTAACCCATCATATTATGTCCGTAACATTGAATGTCGGCACTCGCTTACCGGCATACGTTACATCCATGGGCCGAGTTTTGCTGGCTAATAAAGCCGCTGCTGAGATCGACGAAATTCTCGCCGATAGCCAACTAAAGCAACTTACCGAACATACCATTGTTAACCCTGATCAAATCAAGAGCGAGTTGCAAAAGACACGTTCAATGGGTTACTGCATCGTCAATCAGGAACTCGAACTGGGCTTACGCTCTATCTCAGTGCCTATTTGCAATCAACGCGGCCAAGTGGTCGCGGCTATAAACGTTGGTACTCAGTCGGCGCGTGTCGAAGAAACGGAGCTTATAGAACGTATTTTGCCGAGCCTACAACGCGCTGCAATGGATATTCAGCACGTATTGCACACCTAAACCTCCATGTAAATGTAAGAAAGTACCACTACACAATGCTGTCCTCCATTGCTCTGAGCCATACCCCTATTCCTGTTTCAATTACCAATGTCTTGAATTGCCGGTGAATTCACCACACATAGCTACCATTTTAGCGGACCTGCTAAAAGGCATTTTGAGAACCAAATATGCATCTAGAAAACTTGGGGCTTTCCAACAGCCTGCTTTATCACTTTGATATACATTAACTTCTAAAATCAATTACTAGGTGCACTCCGTACGATAAAAAGTAGGCTGTAGATTTTTCTACAACCTCATGGCCTGTTAAGGGGTTAATTTTAATTGGCTAAAATGCGAAATGAAGCGAAGTCATCCAATTGTAATTTGCCCCGCTTGAACAGCTAGTTATATGCTTGTTTCTCCAAATGAGACCATGAACACAAAAAAATAATACTACCTGTAGCTTTTGTATATTTTGGCGTAATTGCCTATATCAATGGTTTTACCCGTTTCAATGTAATATTTCATACCAAAAAGATGCTTCTTAAGTGACTTTCCTAGCTGTCCCCTCATAAGATATATCATGAAGCTTGGAGAGGTTGAGGTAAAAGAACTCATCTTAATTTTTGTCTCTTCTTTACCAATTGGAGCCAATTCATAAACCGCCGACATTTCTTTTAGAAACGGCAGGTTATGGTTACGACTTACGACTTACGACTTACGACTTACGACTTTATTTTGTCATACTCTAACTTAGTTTGTGAAACGCCATTTAAGCACAAAGGGGTGAAACCACATCGTGCTTTAATAAAGCTTGTGACGCAGTGGCTATTCTCATTAGATTACGACTCTAAAGATTCAATGGAGTTTGTGACTAACTCAATTATTGGAAATCTTATGTATTGGGGTAATTTAAACAGAGACAAAATAGCTTGTAACACTCACGATTAGGCGTCCATTGTAGCCCCTTTGAAGCATTTAAACGAAAACAATCTAGAAGTCCCGCCATTATTAGCTTTCAGCCACACCAACAGTCTTATGTTTTCGTTCGGTTAGACCACACTCACCAGTCATCACCAGAATCAAATTGTATTCATCAAGGTTCGGTTATTGGTAATGGACGTGGTTATCTACTGGTCAATTATACTTGCGAGATTGAAACTACAACGTTTGCAAAAGCCAGGTATTTCTCTAACGAAATATCCCCCATTAGTGATAATTTGAGGGATTACTCTCACTACAGTAACTGCCATTGTACTAAGAAATATTGATGCCTTTAAAATTGGTGATAAATGCATGCATGGCTTGTATTGACTGATAGCAGTCATCGGCAGTAATTGCCTCATCAGGATGATGACTTAAACCGTTGGTACAGCGAGTAAAGAGCATAGCCACGGGACAAAGATCAGACATAGCAGAAGCATCGTGGGTTGCACCAGACATCAAGTGCATTGGCGAGTCGTCGATGGTTTTTACGGCTTTGTTTAACAATTGCATTAAATCATTGTCGCATGGAACTGCTTTCTGTGAATAATTCTTAACAATTTTACAGCCAAGATCGCGCCTGTGGGCAATTTCACGGATGGCCTTCTCTACGTCCTTAGCTACCGCGGTACGGCTTTCATCAACACCAGCCCTTAACTCTATTGAAAACTCTGCGCACCCTGGAATAGCATTAACAACATTTGGAAATACATTGATGTTGCCTATTACCCCCACGATGTTTTCAGCTTTTTTACAGTTTGACTCTAGCATAATTGCAATTTCAGCGGCCCCTGCGAACGCGTCCCGCCGCAATGTCATAGGTGTAGTACCTGCGTGTGCTGCTTGACCGGTTAAGGTAACACTCCAGCGTTCAATGCCACAAATGGCGGTAACCACCCCCACTGCTTTACCCGCATTTTCTAGTACCGGTCCCTGTTCAATGTGTACTTCAAGAAAGCCTAATACATCTTCTGAACTTCTTTTGCAGTCTTTCAGTGCACTCGGATCGCCACCGAAATCACTCAGTGTATCTTTGAGCTTGATGCCGTCTTTATCGACTAATTCTAAGCAAGCCATATCAAAAGTACCCGCAAGTACTCTGGGTCCCATTAAAGCCGTTGGAAATCTAACACCTTCTTCATCGGCAAAAGCAAGAACCTCAACACCGAATGGCAATTGTTTATCTTTAAGCTGTTCCAATACAATTATAGGGAGTGCGATTCCAAACATACCATCGTATTGACCACCGTTTTTAATACTGTCCTGATGGGAGCCCATTAACAACGTTTTGGATCCCAGAGGACCTTCTTTTCGACCAATTAGCGTTCCTGCTGCATCGAGAGAAATATCAAGGCCTGCTTTTTCCATCCATCCCCTGATCACAGTTAGCGCTTCGTGATGCTCTTTGGTAAAAGGTCGCCTGGTAAGACCAGGCCCCTCCTCCGTGCAACGTCCCAGTGTGTCAAGTCGCTGCATTAATTCTTGACCTAGGTTTAAGTTCAACATCTGTTTGGCTCCTCTATCGTCGGTAATTTATCTAACCAGTCCACGTAAGGGCTGGCTGTCACTAACTTATATATTGCGCTTAACTTCTGAATAGGTTCGTCATCGTAGTCAACTCTAAGATCGAGCGGTGCACAGGATGGATGGACTATCTTCATCGCAGCGGACAATGTTCCACGAGAATCACTACCCGCGGCTAATCCAGCCTTTAGTGCGCCGAGTAGTCGCCAGCCAAATTCCCTGTCTATATTTTCTTCATAGGCTTGCTTCATAGCAGGTAAAATATTTTCATTCGCCAGCCAATTGCCAGTGAACACAGCGGCCTCACTCTCTTCAAAGCCCATCTCTGTGATGTTTTCCATCCCAGTAAAAACTTTTGTATTGCCTTCTAGATCTAATATGGCAATTTGTCTGTATTCCCTTCCTGTATCCGGTAAGACAACAGTGTCGAAGATGTTGGTAAGCGACTTGCCTTGTCTCAGGAGCTGAAGCGCTTTATCACCCCATATTGTACTAACATTCATCCCTTGTGTAGCTACCGCTCCGCCATCCGCGGCGGCGTGTAGCACCCAACCTCCTACTGCAATATTCCCTGTCGCAGCCGCGCACCCTATAGCACCCGTTTTTTTATCCATAGCTAAAACAGAAAGAGTCATAGCAAAAATCCTATAAAATCAATTACTTTTAATATTTATCATAATGAACTTGAATTTGAGAATTTATCATAATAAACTAAATAACTCAAATTTATCATGATAAATAAAAATAACCTTTTTCAAAGGGAGTAAGGCCAACATGACCATAATTTCAAATTTGATTAAAGGCGCTGTTGTAGCTTCTGCTATATGCGTTTCAAGCGCAGCGTTTGCACAGACACCCAGCGATGTATTAATCGTCGGGCAAATTGCTGAACCAAAATCATTAGACCCAGGCACAGTCACCGCAGTAAATGACTTTCGCATACTGATGAACATGTATGATGGATTAGTACGCTATAAAAACGGGTCTTTGGAAATTGAACCTTCACTTGCCACTAGTTGGTCAATTAACGAGGACGGTACTGAGTACACTTTTGAGTTACGCAATGACGTTAAATTTCACGATGGAACCGATTTCGATGCAGCTGATGTAAAATTTAACTTTGATCGCATGTTGGATGAGAATCATCCATATCACAATACTGGACCTTTCCCACTCTCATTCTTTTTCTCTGCGATTGAAACTGTTGAAGCAGTCGATGCTGATACGGTTAAATTCAAGCTCAAAAACCCCTATGCACCTTTTTTATCGAATCTCGCCTATCCTACAGGTTTGATCGTTTCTCCAGAAGCAGTGGAAAAACAGGGCATTGAATTTGGTCGTAATCCAGTGGGTACTGGTGCTTTCAAATTTGCTCAGTGGGAGTCTAACGCTAAAGTTGTGCTAGTGCGAAATGAACATTACTGGGAGGGTGCACCAGCACTTGAAGCTGTAGTGTTCCGCCCGATTACTGATGCAAACACCCGCGTAGCGGAAATGTTATCTGGCGGCTTGGATATCATGGTTGAAGTAGCCCCTGATTCTGTCGCTCAGTTCCAAGGCAGTGGATATAATCTGCTAGAGCAAGCGGGACCACACTTGTGGTTCTTAATACTGAATACTAAAGAAGGACCTTTTGCAGATAAGCGGGTCAGACAGGCCGTTAACTATGCTATAGACAAAAAAACCTTAGTAGAGCAAGTATTGCAGGGTACAGCACAAGTAGCATCGGGGCCAACCCCCCCTGCTTTTTCATGGGCATATAACGAATCTCTACAGCCCTACCCCTATGACCCAGCAAAAGCCAAGCAGCTGCTCAAAGAAGCTGGTCAGGAAAATGCAACTCTGACTTTCTATGTTACAGAAGGTGGATCAGGTATGTTGGATCCGATATCGATGGGTACAGCGATTCAAGCAGACCTAGCCAAAGTTGGCCTCAAGGTTAAAATCGAGACCTATGAGTGGAATACTTTTCTTGGGAAGGTAAACCCTGGGCTTGAGGGTAAGGCGGACATGGCTGAAATGGCTTGGATGACCAATGATCCAGACACCCTGCCGTTCCTAGCATTACGTACTGAAGCGTGGCCTGATAAAGGCGGCTTTAACTCAGGTTATTATTCAAATCTTGAAGTAGACAAACTGCTAGATGCCGCACGCAAGTCTACTGATCAAGCTGAGAGGGCCAAACTTTACAAAGAGATGCAAGTTATTGTTCAGGATGATGCCCCTTGGGCATTCATTGCAAACTGGAAGCAAAATGCCGCAACGACCGATTCTGTCAAAGGATTCAACTTGCAGCCTTCCTTCTTAATGCTATTCAAAGACGTGAGCAAGCAGTAATAAAAAGTTCTATACGGACTTTACTTCGCCGGGAAATTTTTCCCGGCCTTTTTTTGATCCCTAAAAATGGAGGCTTTTGATGTATCTATATCTGGTGAAAAGAGTGTTGGCACTAGTGCCCGTACTGCTAGGTTTGACCACCATTGTTTTTTTCATAATGGCGATGATACCTGGTGATCCTGCCACGGCCATTCTCGGGTCTTATGCTACACCAGAAAACGTCGAGAAACTTAATAGGGATTTAGGGCTAGATAGACCCCTGTACGAGCAATACTTCATTTGGCTATCGAATATACTCCAAGGTGATTTCGGCCGCTCTTACAGCTTAAACCGTGAGGTGCTTGATGAAGTACTGGAACGCTATTTAGCGACATTAATACTGGCGGGGACTTCGTTAGTAATCTGTTCTCTGTTAGGTGTATTGGTCGGCATCTGGACGGCTGCAAACCAATATGGCTGGTCAGACAAAATTTTGACCTTTGTTGTACTTATAGGTATTTCTATTCCGTCATTCTGGTTGGGTTTACTATTAATTATGGGGCTCGCTGTAACTTTAAAAATCCTTCCCGCTAGTGGAATGTACGCAATATACGGCGGTGGAGATCTATGGGACCTTCTTCAACACTTAGCGATGCCCGCCTTTACTTTAGCGATCGTAGCCACAGGTGTTATAGCCCGACTGACAAGATCTGCAATGCTGGAAGTGCTACGTCAAGACTATATAAGAACCGCACGCGCTAAAGGGGTCGGAGAAAACGCTATTATCTACAAACATGCATTTAAAGTGGCACTCGTGAGTGTCATTCCTATTATAGGCATCCAGGCGGGATTTGTTTTAGGGGGAGCGGTATACGTGGAAACCGTTTTTCAATGGCCCGGGGTTGGTCGCATGCTGGTAAACGCTATTTCCACACGCGACATCCTATTAGTGCAAGGTGCTGTTGTTGTAGTCGCTGCTAGCTATGTGCTATTCAACTTGCTAGCCGATGTGGCCCAACATCTTATCGATCCGCGTATTAAACCTTAGGAACCTAAAATGAATAATACCCTAACGCTTGTGTTCCGAAATCGATTAGCATTATTTGGTGCACTGGTCTTGTCAGTAATTGTTTTCACGATTACTTTAACCCCTTTTTTACCCCTTCCTGATCCCGATATTACCGATCCGGTTAACAGGTTAAAAAAGGCCTTTAGCGAGGGATATTTACTGGGCAGTGATCACTTAGGCCGAGATCTGTTATCGCGATTACTATGGGGGACACAATTAAGCCTGTTGATTGGTTTGGCAGCGGCTGTTATCGCGGCGGTTATCGGTTCATCTATAGGTATAATATCAGGCTACTTTGGGGGACGTACTGATAATTTAATCATGCGGGGCATCGACATGTTGATGGCCTTTCCCTATATTTTATTGGCGCTGGCAATTGTCGCTGTGCTAGGCCCAGGGCTCATCAACGCACTTTATGCAGTCGCAATAGTCAATATTCCTTTTTTTGCAAGAAACATTCGAGGCTTAACCATTGGTATTGTCCACCGCGAATTTATCGATGCCGCACGATTATCTGGAAAAAACGATTTTCAAATCATCGTCACAGAGATACTGCCAAATCTAATACCTGTGATAGTTGTCGCAATGTCCACGACCATAGGTTGGATGATATTAGAAACCGCGGGGTTATCATTTCTCGGTCTCGGCTCCCAACCTCCTCAGGCTGATCTCGGCTCAATGTTAGGTGAAGGTCGCAAGCTACTTTTTAACGCCCCCCATGTCTCAGTTGTCCCGGGAGTTATGATTTTCTTGATTGTCGTTAGCGTCAATTTATTGGGTGATGGTATCCGTGACGCACTAGACCCGCGTCTAAAGTCAGGTGCTTTAGCACGACCTGCTAGTGCTACACAGACTAATTTTTCCACAGACGATGATTTTGAGGCAATAGTTGCGGATAATATCACCCTTTCAATTCAAAATTTACATACCGAGTTTCATGCAAGAAATCGAACTTATAGAGCGGTCAACAACGTAAACCTTGAATTAAAAAGAGGCGAGTGCTTAGGGATCGTTGGGGAATCTGGCTCCGGAAAATCTGTCACTGCTCTTTCGCTAATGCGACTGGTATCCTCGCCACCGGGTAAAATTGTCAATGGAAAAGTGTTATTTATGACGGACGAGAGCTCTGTTGATACGTTACGATTATCCAGCGAAGATTTACGAAAGCTACGTGGTTCAAAAATTTCCTATATTTTTCAAGATCCTCTATCAACATTACATCCCCTTTTTTCCATAGGCGATCAATTAGTAGAAGCCATACAATGTCATAAAAAGATCTCTTATAAAGAAGCATGGGCACATGGGATCTCTTTATTAGAGCTAGTTAAAATTCCAAATGCGGCCGCTAGGGCCAAGAATTATCCTCATCAGATGTCAGGAGGAATGCGACAGCGCGTTTCTATTGCCATGGCGCTGGTGAATGATCCGCAGATAATTATTGCAGATGAACCTACCACCGCCCTCGATGTAACTGTACAGGCACAGATACTTCAATTATTAGATCAACTTAGAAAAGAGCGCAATATGTCTGTTATTTTTATCACCCATGACTTTGCAGTCGTGTCACAAATTTGTGATCGCATCGCCGTTATGTATGCCGGGCAGGTTATTGAAACAGGACAAACCAAAGAGTTACTAGATGCCCCTAAACACCCCTATACCAGACGCCTAATTGATTGCGTTCCCAAAATAGGAACAGGCCTGCGAAAGTTGGTCGCGATACCTGGTCTGCCACCGGCTATTGATAAACTCCCCAAGGGGTGTGCTTTTGCTGCAAGGTGCGACAAGAAACAACAGCAATGCACAGAGAGCGCTATTGCTGTCATCGAATCCGCAGCATGTACTGTACGCTGTCTTTATCCGGAGAATATGTGATGCCTGATGCCTTGATAGTAAAAAATCTGCAAAAGACATTCGCCGACGGATACTCGTTATTTGGTCGTGAAAAATCAAAAGTTTTTGCGGTGCGTGATCTCTCTTTAACAGTCAAAGCAGGGGACACTTTGGGGATAGTTGGAGAATCCGGCTGCGGCAAGTCAACATTGGCGAGGATGCTTGTAGGATTGCTTCCCTGCACATCAGGTGAAATTTATATTGATGGTTATTCCATTACTGAGCTGCGAAAAAACCCGAAAGCGTTATGCAAAACCGTTCAATATATTTTTCAAGACCCTATCTCGTCCCTCAATCCAAGAAAAACAATCAGGGAAACACTTGAAGCGCCCATGAAGCATTTACACGGGATGACCAGCACACAATGCGCTAGTTATACCCTTGAATTATTAGATGCTGTAAATTTAAGGTCAGAATTCTTAGATCGTTACCCCCACGAATTTTCGGGTGGGCAAGCTCAGCGTATTGGTATTGCCAGAGCTTTAGCTGCGAAGCCTCGAATATTAATATTAGACGAGCCAGTGTCTGCTTTGGACGTATCAGTGCAGGCACAAGTACTAAACTTACTTGCTGATCTAAAACAAAAATTTGATTTAACGTATATATTTATCAGTCATGATTTAGGTGTTGTCGAGGCTATATCCGACAAAGTTGCTGTGATGTATTTTGGCAATCTTGTTGAGATTGGCGCTAGCGATTCTGTTTTTAGCAATGCCAGGCATCCCTACACCGAACTATTAGCAGCGAGCGCACCTGTAGTGGGTAAGAAGTTTACAATTATCGAAGATAGAAACGCCGAGTTACCGGATCCATTAAACCCACCTATTGGCTGTTCCTTCTTAACACGCTGTTCTTATGTCAGTAATTCGTGTAGAAAGACTCCTCCAAAGTTAATTTCAATAGGGAATAATCATGAAACAGCCTGCTATCATCCGCGATAAAGAAAATAGTAAAGCTGCACTTAAAGCCGGTCGTAATAGAAACCGTGCGCAACAGGTATCCGAGATCATAAAAGATTGGATTCTGGAACTGAGATTATTTCCTGGTGATCGCTTGCCCCAAGAACCTGAGTTGATAGCAAAACTGGGAGTGAGCAAAGGGACTCTACGTGAGTCTTTAAAAATATTAGAGACACAAGGTTTAATAAAAACACGAACCGGCCCAGGTGGAGGCGCCTTCATTTCTGAAATGGAGAAAGGGTTGGCCAATTCTCTACTGGCAACTCATTTTTTTTTCAAGGATGTGAGTATTTCAGATATTTATGAACTACGAATAATAATGGAGCCACAACTTGCTAGAAACATTTGCGATTATATCAATGAGATTCAAATTGAAATACTCCGAGAAAATATGACGTACTACAACTACCCTCCTACGTCTATTGCCGAAGAGCAATCACAACGCGAAAAGGAGTTGGAATTCCATGAAATAATGGCAAGTTTTTGTCAAAATGAATTATTGCGTTTTAACTGTCAGTTTCTTGTTCAGCTACTGAAAGAATTAATTATCTGTAAAAAAATCTATCAAAAGCCAAATCCTGAACTGCGCGAAAAAGGCTTAACTTACCAAGAACAGCTACTCACAGCTTTTACAAATAAAGATTCGAAAAAAGCACATTCAGTACTGCAAGCTCACATGTTAGAAGCTAAATCACTAATGCTGGCACAGGAAGCGCATTTTAAACGTGGCTTCCTTAAGGTCTAGTTTAAGATTTGATGCCATCCCTGATTCTACAACTTTTATGGCCTTGGTAAGCCCCTAGTTTTCTAGATGCATATTTGGTTCCTAGCATTCCTTTTATCACTTAATCACATGTTCTCATTAGCATACCTGGTCGAGTAACTTACAAAAAAGGCGAACCATTTCTGATTCGCCTTTTTTACTACCTACTTATAACTCGCTACTTACGACTTACGACTTACGACTTACGACTTTATTTTGTCATACCCTTATCAAGTTTGTGAAACGCCATTTAAGCACAAAGGGGTGGAACCACATCGTGCTTTAATAATGCTTGTGACGCAGTGGCTATTCTCATTAAATTATGACCCTTATGAATCAATTGAGTTTGTGACTAACTCACACCTTGGTAATTTTTCGTTACTAACACTTGATCCTATACTTTTAGATATTAGTTAAGACGTAACCACACAACAGTAAACCGCAAACTTCGTGGATCATACAAATAAGAGATGGCGTAATAAAAGCATCCATTTTCCTGCTTATTGAGGGTTTAGGTAAATTATCCCAATGCCATAGATCCTAGATCCTAGATCCTTATTAGTTACGTCTTTTCAAGTTGAAACCTCGCGTTATCTAGGGCTTTTTTCAGAACTTCTTCGGCGCTGGGGTGATAAACAGGCATCTCCAGAAATTGATCAGCAGTCATTTTATGGGTAATTGCTAAGGCTAATAAATGAGCAAGGTGCTCCGCCTGATGGCCCAGTAATTCTGCACCTAAAATCACACCTGAATGCGCGTCCAGATAAACCTGCATCCGCCCTTGAGTTTTTTTCCATACTTCGTGCCTGGGGCCATTGAAAGGAACATCACCAATAACTATCTGGGTGCCTTTTAGCTGCTGGTAACTGAGTCCGACGATGGCCATCTGTGGGTCAGTAAAGTAAATACCTAAGGGTGTTTTGCGGGTGATTTTCTCGGCCTGAGGGTAATTCAGTGCATTATTTCCAGCGATACGGCCTTCGTCATAGGCCTCATGCCAAAGCGGCAGATCATTGGTCGCGTCACCCGCTATGTATATTGGCAGATTACCGCATTGCATAGTTTGAGGATCAAAAAAAGGAACCCCGTTAGTATCCAGCTGAATATCTGTATTCTGGATATCCATCTGGTCAACATTAGAGACTCGCCCGGCGGCCACTAAAACGGCGTCAAAGGTTTTAGTAATGACGCTGCCATCAGATTGTTCATAGGCGATAACGACAGCGTCATCGTCTTCCCAGGCTTCGACGATTCTGCCTTTTTGCAATATGTCCAGCTCTTGGTTCAGGCACTTAAATGTTTCAGCCTGTAAGTCCGGATGAGTTAAGTCGCCGATTTTCCCGGTACGGCCAAAGAAACTGGTTTTAACACCCAGCCGGTGAAGGGATTGGCCTAGTTCTAAAGCAATTACCCCAAGACCAATCACTGCAATAGAATTGGGCAGGCTTTCTATTTCAAAAACAGTATCACTGGTCAGTATTTTGCCGGTAACAGATTTTAACTCTTCGGGTATGTAGGGCCTGGTACCACATGCGATAACCACTTTTTCAGCTTCAATAATTAAATCGTCATCGACTTGTATCTGGTTGTTTGAAAGGAACCTAGCACGACCTTGCAGCTTAAATTTATCAGGTATTTTTCCTATTTGTTTTAACACGTTACCGACAAATTTAGTGGCCCGATCGCTGCGTATTCGGTTAAAAACCTGTTTGTCATTAACCTCCGTTTCAGCGTGAATACCAAACTTTGCGGCCAGGGTCATCTCGTGCGCATGGTCAGCAGCAGTTATCAGCATCTTACTGGGCATGCAGCCAACTCTTGCACAAGTAGTACCGTATGGGCCGTGCTGGATCATGACAAAGTTATCTGTCTTATGACGTATTTTGGAGTAAGCCCCCAACCCCGCAGTGCCCGTGCCAATTATCGCGTATTCTACTTTTCTAATGTTCATATCTTAGCCATCGATTCGTTTTTTTTGAGCTAGCTTACTAGCCGTTTGACGAAGTGCGAACTTCTGAATTTTGCCCGTTGAAGTACGTGGAATGCTACAGAATTCAAAACGTGCGGGGACTTTATAGCTAGCCAGTAATTCACGACACCAATCGAGCAGTTGTGCTGCACTGACTGCCTGGCCTTCAGCCAGCTCAATGAATGCACAGGGCCGCTCGCCCCATTTTTTATCTGGCATAGCAACCACGGCTGCAACGGCAATCGCCGGGTGTTTGTAGAGGGCAGCTTCAATCTCTATGGATGAAATATTTTCTCCGCCGGAAATAATGATGTCCTTTGAGCGGTCTTTGAGCTGAATATAGCCATCCGGATGAATAACGCCCAGGTCACCTGAATGGAACCAGCCACCGGCAAATGCCTGCTGGGTTGCCTGCGGGTTTTTAAAATAACCTTTCATGACGACATTACCGCGAAACATTACTTCGCCGATGGTTTCACCGTCATGTGGTACAGGCTGCATCGATTCTGGATTTAATACGCTGAGCGCTTCTAATGGCAAATAACGCACACCCTGTCGGGCTTTAAGCGCTGCCTGGTCAGGATCAGGTAAATGATTCCATGAATGATGCCACTCATTGACGACAGCAGGACCATAGGTTTCGGTCAAACCATACAGGTGGACAACGTCAAAGCCTGCTGTACTCATCTGCGTCAGGGTTTTCTCGGGTGGAGGTGCCGCAGCGGTCAGAAATTGAATCCGTTGTGATACTTGATAGTCAGCCTGCCCAGCTAAAATTAATGACATGACAATAGGTGCCCCACAAAGATGGCTGACCTTGTGTTTCTTTAACGCCTGCCATATCGATTCAGCGCGAACCTGACGAAGGCAGATATGTGTGCCAGCGACTGCCGATAAGGTCCAGGGAAAGCACCAGCCATTACAATGGAACATAGGTAGAGTCCACAAGTAGACAGCATGTTTGGGCATGGTGGTGGTTAAAGCGTTGCCCTGGGCCAGCAGGTAAGCGCCGCGATGGTGTGAGACCACCCCTTTGGGATCACCTGTCGTACCTGAGGTATAGTTAATGGATATGGCATCCCACTCGTCT
>Ga0209292_1005192_pt1 | contig 13383 bp, 8 predicted proteins | sample GOMGulsemesocosm_2_FD_184634 | JGI IMG/M metagenome (GOLD analysis project Ga0209292, IMG submission 184634) | Methane-oxidizing microbial communities from mesocosms in the Gulf of Mexico - GOM9C Gulf of Mexico (SPAdes) (version 2) | ecosystem: Environmental > Aquatic > Marine > Cold seeps... | reverse complement strand
TAATTCTTTAAGAGGAATGTTTATCAGGGCTTCTTTGTCTTTGCTTCTTACCTTGGTATATTTGTCATCTGACATGAAATAGTAAATGTCTTTGACGCTTATTAAGTAGATACTATTTCCTAGCCCTGCTTTAACAAAGTTAAGATATCGCAACTCTTCTGGTAATGATTCATCTGCATCTTCAACCTCTTCGGATAATGACATTTGGTTGTATTTAATGGTGCGCTGAATACTTTGTTGTAGCCGTTCATCGGTAATGGGTTTGAGAATATAATCACAAACGCCATATTCGAAGGCTTTTATCGCGTGTTCACTGTAGGCGGTTAAAAATACAATCGGACATTTTTTATTTGCCAGTTTAGCAACATCTAAGCCATTGGGACCAGGCATTTGGATATCTAAAAATGCACAGACCAAATCGTTGGTTTCTATTGCTCTTAAGGCTTCTTCGCCGTTACTTGCTTCAATTATTTTAACGGGCTCAGGCCAGTTTCTATTAAGCATAAGAACAAGGTGTTGACGCAATATAAGTTCATCTTCGGCAACCAAAATAGTATCCATATTTAGTTACCTCCATTTTGTGATGGCAGTGTTAAAGTCAGTGTAGCGACAGTGAAATCATTATCATCAGATACAATGCTAAAAGCAGCATCAGAGCCATACATAATATTAAGTCGCTCTTTAATGTTCCTTAACCCCACACCTTCCTTACGATAAAAGCTTTTACTCTTTAAACCACTATTGATGGTAGTAATCATGAGTTTTTCTGCTTTTTTGAAAGCATGAATGTAAATTTTACCACCGTCGACACAGGGCTCAATGGCATGAATAATGGCATTTTCAACCAGTGTTAATAAAATGAACGACGGGATATCTATGTCCTGAAGGTCGTCATCTACTGTAATACTGAAATCGAAGCGATCCGCAAATCGACTCTTTTGAATGTTGAGATAGCCTTGGACTAATTTCAAGTCATCTTTAATACTATTCGTTTGTTGCTTTACACTGGGAGTTGCCGCACGTAAGTAGGTAATTAAATTTAATAAAACATCTTTGGCATTGCTCGGTTGAGTTTCCAACAAGGCGTGAATATGAGCAAGAGAATTGAATAAAAAATGTGGTTCAATCTGTGCCTGTAGTAACCGCAACTGCATTTCGGTATTTTGATTTTTAACTTTTTCTTCTTTAATTGCCCGCGCTAACTCATCTTTTTGTCGAAAATGATGTTGGCGAATTTCACTCAGTCCAAAGCAGATGCTTAACGCATAGGGAAACTCTCTTAGTGCATACATAAAGTTAGCAAATGATTCAAAATATGAAAACGCATTTCCAACGAGGTATGCGCGGAGAAGGCTAGCGATAATACTGGCAACAAATGCTGATAATACCACGACGAGCCAACGAGATTTATATTCGCTAAGCAGCACATTGAAGCTTGCCATGAAAAACAAACAAGTTAGGACTATTGTGCTCATAAAAATGACCGCTGGGATATAACGATCAACTGCAAACTTGCTGAATAGTCCCACACCTAAGGGATTAGACATTATTAAGGGCATGCTTAATATAAATAACAAAACGACTAGCAAGCTTACCGGATTGACCGTGATTTTTAGCTCGTTAATAATTTTATTTATCATATCTTCATTTTTTAAATTTAATATTGAATGCAGTTTTGCATGTTTCGATAACATCGTCAAAAACCTTACCTGTGCTAATTTTGTTAAAGAGATATTTTACACGCAAATCAATAATAAAAATGACCACTCACTCCCATAATATCCCCGAACAAAGAGTCTTTGATTGCTGATAACCAGTTTCGATTCAATATGGCTAGTACAAGTTACATTTGGTTTTGAAAAACTACGACTAGAAGGTATAGAGATGCGAATTCAATTATTCAAAAATAAATATATAAAAAGGGGCGCCGCGTTATTAACTGTGACGGCATTATTAGGGGGTAGTTTTTATTGGGGCAACAGTGTTGATGACCTTTTTAATGAAGCGTCTTCTAAGCCCGCAAAAAAAGAAATTAGTTTCGACGAGTTTGTTAAAGATTTCACCAAACAGCAAGGGGCAATTAATACTTATCGCGATGAAAAAACCGGTAGTGTCTATTTTAGTATTACTGAAGAATTGCTTGATAAAGCCTTCGTTTATGCCGCTCAGATTGAAAATGGCAATTTTGCACATGGTTGGAAACGCGGCGATTTCATCGACCCGATCAAGGTGAAATTTGAAAAGAAAAACCAGAAAATTCGATTGGTCCGACTCAATACCAAATATGTGTTTGACCAAGACAAGGCTATCTCGCGCAGTAAAAATAGTAATATCTCACCTGCAATTTTATTTACCACTAAAATTGAAAAAACCCATGACAATGAAAAAACTTATCTGATCAAAGTAGATGACTTATTATTATCTAACGCGTTAATTCACTTAGATAGCGGAAGGAAAAAGCTACTTGGCAGTATATCAAAAGCCAAAAGCATGGTTGAACATATTGAGGCAGAACCTACTAAGCTCTCATTACTCACTCAAGTGGTCTTTGATAATGTTAACACTACAGTAAGTGCTGCCCATGTAGGGCTAAAGGATTCAAGATTTATTACGCTTGAAATAGCATCAAGCTTTATTTTAGACAGTGAGTTTGACGGTTATCAGTCGCGCAAGTCAGATGCTCGTATCGGCTTTTTTGCCATGGAGCGTGAAGACCAAAGTACTATCGAAGGCTGGGGCTGGCATGATGTTATTAAACGCTGGCGTTTAGAAAAAAAACAGCCTCAACAAGCTCTATCAGAACCAGTTAAACCTATTACTTTTTGGTTAGAAAACACCACGCCCGTGCAGTATCGAGACATTATTGTTGAAGCGGTAGAACGTTGGAATATTGCCTTTGAACAGGCGGGTTTTAAAAATGCCGTTGTTGCTAAGATTCAACCCGATGATGCCGAATGGGGAGCTGCCGACTTGGATTATAATGTAATTCGTTGGGTAGCGAGTCCTCGACCTGCCTACGGTGGTTTAGGGCCTTCACAAGGACACCCTGAAACCGGTGAAATATTTGCCGCTGATATCATGCTTGAAGCCAGTCAGTTTCGCGCAGCCATTAGAAAAGGCAATATTTGGTCTGAGAACAAAACCTCTTTTGAGCAGTCGCTTAATATGTTGTCAGACGAATGGTCACCAGAGCATGCTGCGTGTCAGGTGAATCAATCTCTCCAGACTAATATCGCTTATGCCCTGCCACTGATCAGCGATGAAGCTGAAAAAGAAGAATTGATTAAGCAGTCATTGCAGTATTTAATTTTACATGAAGTGGGCCACACCTTAGGTTTGTCTCATAATATGAAGGCCAGCTCTGCGGTTTCGTTCGCAGACTTAAATAATAAGTCGACGCAGGAAGCCGGCTTGATACCTTCCGTGATGGACTATCCTGCGGTAAATACCTTAGCGTTCAATGGTCAAGGTTATTTTTTGCCAACACAACCGGGTGCCTACGATATTTGGGCTATTCAATACGGTTACATGCCTGAAATGAGTGACCCTGAAGTAGCAACCAAGCATTTGGCGCGTTCTCACGAAAAACTATTGGCTTTTGATAATGACGCAGCTGATATGCGCGGCGTTGGCAAAGGCATGGATCCTAGAATTAATATCGATGATCTTTCCGACGACCCGGTTGAATTTGCTAGCTACCAAGTTGCCATGGATATCGAGCTACTTAATAACCTTAAAACCAAATACTTAACAGCAACTGAAAAAAACAGTGAGGTGTATATTGCTTACATGAAGTTGCATGCAAATATCGGCAAACAAATTGGCATTATGACCAAACAAATTGGCGGCATTTATATAGAGCGTTCAGTGGCGGGGCAAACAGATATCCCACCGTATCAGCCGGTATCAAAAGCAGCTCAAATAAAGGCGATCGATGCAATATTAGCCACAATAGTAGCGATTGAATCAATCGAATATCCTCAAGAAGTCTTGCAGTATTTAACGGTAGAAAAACGTGGTTTTTCCCCTACGTATCTTCCAGCGACAAACATGCACAAGAGTTATGGTACCAGTTTTCCTCTGCTTCAGGTATTTGCCTCCTCGACACTCAATCGATTGGTTGAAAGTCAGCAATATGGTAATGAGCTGACTACTCAATATGTAATAGACCGTTTTGTCGATGATATTTTTTTAGGCGAGCAACAAGAAAACTTATCTGTTTATCGTCAAATGCTTCAGTCTCAGCTGATAGATCTAATGACCACTAGTTATAAAAGACCTTCACTGAATGCGACGGCTAGAGCTGAAATGTTTGCCGCTCTATCAAAAATAAAGACCCGCTATGAGCAGGTTATCGGACGCAATAAAAACAGCAAAGCCAATAATCATTGGCGCATGATAGTTAGGAAAATTGATAAATTATTTTCCTAACTGATATCGAGTAGATAAAGAGGAGATAAAGAGGAAAAGAATGATTAAATTTCTTCCTCTTACCCTCTTTTTCTTTTTCCCTCTTTTTCCCCTCAATTTAATTATGCCCTGTAATGCCTGAAAAATGAGCTGTAGGGGGGGACCTTGAGGGAACTTTATCAGCTGAGGTTTTTATACATTTTCAAACAAATAACAAATAACAAATAACAAATAACAAATAACAAATAACAAAAATAAAAATAATAATAATAATAAAAAAACATAAAAAAACAGCATTTTATAAATTTAGAAAGGAAACATTAACACTGACCATAAAAATTATATTGACAACATTTACCTTAAATAAAGAACAATTCTTAGGGCACAACTAACTGTTATATCACGGAGAGAACAATGAAAAAGGTTAAAGATAAAAGAAAATTATATTTCAGAAATTCAATTAAATTTATTTTTGCGTTATTTTTTAGTGCGGTGTTTATCATCCAATCAGCAATGGCATCGCAACCGCCAACCAAAGAACAACTCATTAAGTATAAAAAGGATGGCAGCCTAAAACGACGCTTGGATTATATGAAAAGCCTTAAGAATGATCAAATTTCGCCTTATTTGTTAAACAAAGGTAATCAGTATATTAACAGGGTGATGAGGCGTTCAACTGTAAGCACTAGTGCTCAGCCAGATGGTCGAATAACCCCTCGACAAGGAGGGTTACATAGTGTTGGCGAACAAAAAATGTTTGTTTTATTATTAGCCTTTAAAGATTACCCCGCGCCAGCTAACCAATCAAAAAGTGATATTTATGAGCATGTTTTTGGTGACGGTGATGAGAGTCGATATCCTAAAGAAAGCGTAACAAATTTTTATAAAAGAGCCTCTTATGGAAAATTATCAATCGTTGGCGAAGTACTCCCTTGGTATACCATAGATGCAAACCGTAGCGAGAGTGACGATATACAAGCAATGATTAAGGAAGGACTCAAATATCATGAGGAAAATGGTGTTGATTTTTCAGAATATGACAATAACTCTGACGGAATAATTGATGCTTTTTCTGTGATTTGGACCGGCCCAAAGGGAGAGTGGGCATCAACTTGGTGGGGAACTCAACGCTATTTTTATCAGCAAAGTTTTACTATTTCAGATAAAAAACTGGGCGTATTTACATGGCAATCGTTAGGTGGTGATAATAGTAATGAAGACTTTAACCCAACTACCTTAATTCATGAAACTGGTCATGCGCTAGGTTTAGCCGACTATTATGATTATGATCCTTTAGTAGGCCCAGCTGTTGAGATTCCGGTTGATGACATGATGAAAAATAATACGGGTGATCATAATGCTTTTTCTAAATTTATGTTAGGTTGGATTGAACCTAAAGTGCTTGGCAGTGGCTCTCAAACCGTTGATTTATTGCCATCTTCAACAAATCCTGATGCTTTTATCATTATGCCTGATCTTACAATAGACAAAGGATTAAGCGAATATTTTGTTGTTCAAAATAGAGATAGTCAAAAAAATGATAAACCTAACATCGACGATAGCGGCTTACAGATCTGGCATGTCGATGCAACATCAACCAATGTAAATTACGTTTTTAATAATAGTTATAGCCAACACAGTTTAATAAAACTGATGTCGCCTAGTGATGACTCAAATCATTATCAGCCAGGGGATAGCTTTACGACCCTCACAGAGCCAAGTAGTGTTAGTTATCAATTAAGATCTGAAGGTGTTGAAATAACAAATATTATTGATAATGAAACATCGATAACATTTGATGCGGAAATAGCTCCTATTCCTAGCATTAGTTTTTCAGGTGTTCAAGATTATGAAATATTGCAGCAAGATAGTGTATTAGTGGCTGAAGTAAGCTCGGAAAACGCTATAAATAAAGTTGTGTTTACCATTAATAATGACCTTGAGATTGAAGATACCGAAGCACCTTTTGAGCTAGATTTCGCTGCGCTTGATTTCGATGCGTATGACTTAGATGGAGGTAAATTATTTATTGCGGTAAAAGCTATAACAGCATCAGCACAAAACGAAGGTGCCATTACCTTATTTATGGTTCCTGAAAACACCGGTATTGTAGTAGTAGATTTAAGTTTTACTCAAGATTCATACGCAGTAGACGTTCTTGAACAATTTACTTTTCCTGTCGTAAAAATCCCTGAAATACCGGTATTAACACCAGAACAAGTGCCTGCTATATTTATCATACATCATAATTATTCAGAGTTTACCTCAACTCAATGGCAGCGTTTAAATAACTACTTAAACGCTGGTGGCAATATTTATTATGAAAATGAACTGTGGTATGTCAATACTGAAAACCTAAATGCGCAATGGCGTTCACTTGGTGTGCAGCATGGTGAACAATCTACGTACAGTCATGCGACGGTTAAAGGTCGTTCAGGATCTATCGTAGCCGGGCTAGAGTATGATTTTAACTTTCCACTAATCTTTCCGCTACCGGCCTTTACCCAATTAGAAATTGCCAGTTCACAACAAAGTAACAGCGAACATGCATTATTACTATGGCAATATGGTGATACTGAAATATCTAATACTATTAGTAATGAAATAGGTCTCGGGAAGTTGATTGTCACCACGGGTAAATTAAGTTGGTTCAACGATTCTGAAAATAATTTTGGCACAACATTGATGCAAAAATATTTTGATTTTTTTGGTATCGATAGTGTTTTAGCTGAAGATTTGGACAGAGGTGCGGTGCAATTTAAAAAGGAAAGTGCCACGGTTGACGAAGATGCCAATACACTGACGGTAACTGTTGAGCGTGTAGATGGTAGTGAGCATTGGTTGAGTTTTACTGTTGCTTCAGAAGATGATAGTGCGAAGTCAGGAGCGCATTATAGTGCAGTAAATAAAACCATGACTTTTTCAGCAGGAGAAACAAGCCTTAGCTTTGATGTAGAAATAATAGATAATGACGCAACTGCAACAGATAAAAAGTTTACATTATATTTAACAAGTGAATCATTAGTTCAAGACGGCCACTCACTAGCTATTACTATTAATGATGATGACGCTGAGCCTGCCGTGGAAGATAAACCATCTGATGGCTCTAGTAGCTCTGGTGGTAGCACGTCCTATCAAGGCATAATATTAATGATAATGTTACTTTTGCTACGACTTAGTAAATTAAGCAAAAGTAGCCGAATGAGGATGACTTTTTAACTGAATGTTTATTCAAGCATAAACAGGGAATGTCTCAATTAAAGCTGTTACTTCAATTATGTAGGTAACGGCTTTTCAATAAATGCGTGAATAATAAATATACTTTCCGTATGTTAATTGGACCATTGGTGGCCTAATTGGTCCCTTATACTTCTATATTGATAGAGTTAAGGTTCAATTTGTTCTAATTTTCTATTCACCCGATATTATAAATTACCAGTAAGCCACTGATTGTGAATTATCTTAAACTAGAACCTGAAATAACAACATATTCTGATAAACAAATATTTGAAATTATAAAACTACATAAATCAGGAGAAACAATATTTAATTTAGCTGATGAATATGGTGTGCGTCCAATTACCATTTTTAATTGGTTAGCTAGGTATGACGGATTAGAGACTCATTCACTTCTTCGCCTTAAAAGATTAGAAGATGAAAACACCCGGTTGAAAGCTGAAATGTCAGCAAACAAATTCAAAGTCGATTTAATAAGCAAAGCACTCGCTAATATAAAAGTCCAAGATAAGTATTCAGAACATGTCCTTGTTGAGCTTAACATGCTGTTAAATTAAACAGCCCGGCTCGCCGCTCATTGAACCTAGTTTAATTTATGTCAGTATGCCTATTTGTATAATTCTAGGGTTTTAGGATTTTATTTAGGTATTCATGCTTGGGATGTTAACGAAAAAGCATTTAAGAAGTGTAATGCCAAGTAACTATAAACCATTTTGTAATGGCATAGTTAATTTGACCACTACAGTTTGCTAGAGGATTGAATCATGAAAAATAATATGTCATATGATGGACAGCAGCGTTATATTAATCATTACGTTTACATTAATGGCAAAAGTGTAACAACAGCATTTATTTTAGCTATTATGTTTGGGCCGATAGGTATACTTTATTCTAAAAAATTTCTAACACTAATTTCAGTTATCGTAATAGTGCTTGAAATGCTAGTGTTTGATAAAGTTCTAGTATTAGCCGGAAATACCGAAAAATCTCTTTTTTATTATGAATATATACTTTGTGGTACATGGGTATTCTTTGCTCTATTTTCTGCAGTAATAGTAAATACCTACAATGGAAAAATTAAAAAAATTGCAGCAATTGATTATGACTTAAAAAAATTAAATATCAGGGGCGCAGGTCAATACCCTCGTTAAATAAAATTAATGATGACACTCAGGGCTAATGGTTAAACGAGGGCCTATCAACTAAGGGAGAATAACCTGCATAGTTGATGATTTATTTGTTATGGCCCTTACTTTAAATCTAATGTAACCGATAAAAACTAGCATGGTGTTTTTTGCCAAATTATTCATCGAACTATTTGTCAATATTTAGCCTAGTTCCCCAAATTCTCGTCAGTCGATATTGGCGGTTTTCCAGACTTATATCATAATTCACCCCAGTACTCATCCTAGCTTTACCATTCATACTCACCAAAGGACCACTTAGGCGCTTTGATATTTTCTCTGCTTAAAGGCTGCTATAGGGTTATGTATTTATAAGGGAGCTAGTTAAATGAATAAAAAAATACGTGATTTGGTCATCGTTGGCGGTACTTTTCTGCTGGGTGTATTAACAAGTGGTTGGTATTTTTACTCTAACATAGAAACGGATACCCAAACTGTGGTTGTTAAGCCGTCAGCTTCAAGCAAAGAAGTAAAGACAGAGCTGGCAGCGAATACCAACAACTACAACCAACTGGTTAAGTCTAATAACCAACTTAAGCAGCAAGTAGCCGAATTAACTAAACAGTTAACCGATTCCAACCAGCATTCAGAAATTGTGCGTCGGGGGGAAACTGAACCGAACAATGAAATACCCGAAAAGAAAAAGTTTGATTTTATGGCTATGATGACGCCTGATTTTCTAAAATCAGCCGCGGTGATGCAGCTCCGCCCGGCGACTTCAGAATTAACTCATAGACTAGAATTATCGCAAGAGCAGTCTCAATCCTTAGCTGATTTGCTTAAACAAAAAGTCGAAGCTGATATAGATGCCAATGCCGTTATGATGGAGAAAATGGCGAAAGCGAATGCAAGGAGATTGAATGAAGATTCATTGAACGGTAATATGGATGAAAGTGATTACCAGCAAGACATGTTTGCACAAGGCAAAGACCTGTTGGCACAAAGTCAGCGGAACTATCAACAACAACTCACCGATATCCTTTCCGCAGAACAACTAGAACAATACCAGGACTTTGAGCAAGAAAAACAGCAACAACAATATCAAATGAACATGACAATGCGATCAATCACGACAATGAGCAAAATCCCATCATTAGATGAATATCAAAAATCAGAAATCACCCGCTTTTTTGAACAACGACCTATTAGTCTGCCCGAAGTAAAAGTAGGCACTTTTGGCAGCTCATTTGCACAACGTCCTTTTTCAGGGGATCCTGAATTTAATACAAGCCTGCAACAGCAACTAGTGCAATTATTAAGTTATGAACAATTAGAGGCCTATCGGAAATCTCGCCAACAAAACTTAAAAAACATAACCAGCATGATGGGTGGGAATAACTAACAGAGTCGAAAAGTTTTTCAATCGACTAACACAAGGCGAAAAACGATATCTTTGTAACGGGTAACGCAAAGCCCAGCTCTCGCTGTGGCGGTTACTCGAAATCGAGCCGAAGTTTTATTATTTCCTACGCATAATTAGTAGCCGACCAAGCTAACTCCACTACTCACTCCCTGAAAAGAACCACTCAGCAGATTTAGTGTTTTTATTACTCAAAAGTTGTTTTAAGTTAAATCAATAAAATGGAATTCTCAACATAAGTAAGGTGTTTCTTTATTTAATTGGAAAAACCATTTTAATGACGTTAAACCATTAAAGGTGAAATCTGGACGAAAAATCAACTACAGGCTCATAAAATTTTACCCTATACGCAGGATGCTTACAGGGCTTAGGGTAATAATAAGTTGTCTCATTATTATATACCTTCCTAAATTGTTATAACCATTCCTACTTTCTGGAGGTGATATGAAAAAAAGTTTTTTATTAATTCCCGCATTTTTTATTTCAACGGTTTTTGCTCACAACCCAAGCTACAACAGTGCAGCTAAGCATCTGGAATTTGCTACATCAACACCAATCCCTGTGAATAAAAGCCTGGGAGCTGATAGTTGGAAAAAACTTCACAGTTTTAAATACGCTCCTGCAACCATACTCTTAGATTTTGATGGCGGTACTTTTGACTCAGAATACTGGGCAAAATACAACGATGGCAACCACACCTTTGTGCTTCGAGGTATTGATCATGACAGTGTTGATGAAGCGGCTGTATGGGATGCGGCAGCTGAATATTTCCGACCATTTGAAATAAATATAACCACTGATAAAAGCTACTTTTCAAATCAACCTGAAAACAGACGCGTTCGCGTGGTGATTGGCCCTGATCCCGTTTTTAACACCGTGAGTGCTTCGGCAATAAAATCATTTGGTACAGCTCCTATTCCCTTTGTTTCAATTGTTTCCGATGCAACTAACATCGGCCGGACAGCCAAAACAATTGCTCATGAGGTTGGACATACGCTCGGTCTCTTTCACGATAATCGCTATAATGCTTTTGGGTATAACGATTACTATTCGGGTGGTGCTTGGGGACCCATAATGGGAGGCTATGGTTATTCTATTACGCAATGGTCTCGAGGAGAGTATCAAAATGCCGCTAACAGAGAAGATGATATTGGCATTGTTGCATCGGTAACAAACGGGTTTGGTATTCGTGAAGATGAGCATCAAAACTCTTTTGCTGGTTCGACCTTACTGGATGTATCGGGAACCACAGTGAACAGTCGGGGTATCATTGAGTCAAATGGTGACCAAGATGCATTCTACTTTAAACTCCAAAACAGTGGTGCAGTTAATTTAACAATAGAAACTGACAACCATGGCTCTTCACTGGATATTAAAGCAACACTTCTAGATAGTGATGGAACGGTTATTCAAGTGAGTAATGATAAAAACAGAGCAACAGCTTCACTGAGCACATCACTCGATAGCGGTGAATACCTGATACGCATTGAAGGTGATTCCTGGAATGAAACCTTTGATACCGATTACGGTTCATTGGGCTCCTATCTCATTTCTGGAACAGTTACAGGATTTGATTCAAATGTAGCTGCACCACTAAACAATGCACCTACTATTTCTGATATCAATAACATTGCATACTCATCCCTCCTGTGGAACGGTATTTCTGCTATTGATCTCACTTTTGAAATCTTTGACGAAGATGGTTCAATTACTTCAGCGAAACTTCTCGTTGATGAAGATACAATCCCCTTTTCTGGAAACAGTATCTCTTGGACACCACGCAGAGACAAAGACCATCTTCTCACTATTGTTGTTGAAGATGACCAGGGTTCAATTGTTCAGCGTTTTATTCCCATACGTGTTGAGCTTGATACAACGAATGAGGTGGATAGCGAAAAGATCACGGCAATTGACTTCTCGTCACAGTCTGATTCACCTTATTTTGTGAAAAGTTATGCATCATATAGTTGTGATGGATCTGATGAGACGAGCTGGAACACTTTGGAATCCTCCTACCTTGATGTTGAAACTGGAACTATGGTAGAAGCTAAAGAGTATCCACATTATATCACCTATGATCTAGAGGAGAGTCGAAAAATTTCTTCGATGGTCATTGATTTTGGCTCAGCAACAGATATGCGTCGTGCAAAAAACTATACGGTCTACGGGTCAACCAATGCTTCTGATTGGGTTGATTTAACTGGCGTAGTTGAAACGTATAGTGGTTATGCTAACGATATTATTATTCTTAATACTGGCGCTTCATACCGCTATTTCAAATGGGAAGCGCATGAATCTCTTACCATTAATAATGGTGCAAGTATAAGAGAGGTACGGTTCTTCGAAGGGTCGATAGAAGCAGTGAACAAAACACCGATAATCAACATTGTTAACAACAACATAACAACGGATGAACAGCTGCAAGTGACACTAGATGCTAGTGCTTCATATGACGCCAAGTAAAGTAAAGGCGTGTGCTTAGCTTTACTTTACTTGGCGTCAATTAGAAACTGATACCACGCGTGTTGACTTGAGCAATACAAGTGAAGCGATTACTAGTTTCACAGCACAGGATTTTGCCCAAGACATTTCCCTGAACTTCACCCTCAGCGTAACTATTGGCAGTGATCAATTTAAGCAACAAATAGAAAATTTAACCCGAAGCAGAATGAGTCTGCAAAAAGTAGGCAGACGAGAAGGGGGGAGAGAAAAGAAAAAAGCCATTTAACTTTGCGCTGACCCTAATGAATAATATTAACTATTTAATGGTACGTGCTAAATATATTGACACGTTATGTAACCTTATTATTAAGTCCCGTTTACTCCAATTAAATAACCACTCAGCTATTTTTCTTACCTTTAACTTACTTGAAGTGATTACATAACGTGCTGTTTGTTGGCTCATATGTCTCATGGCTCGTTATGTAAAGTCATACACTATGTTAAATACAACAAAAATTACGGGTAACTTATTTAAATCACTATAAAAAGGTAGAAAAATGCTTAAAACAATAACAATATTATCTCTATTACTTATTGCTGGCTGTGCATCAACAACTAAGAGTTACGATAACGCTATAGATTTTTCTATTGAGAACGATGGTACAAAGGGTCCAAGGGATTACTGGTTACTTACAAAAAACATTATTCCAAGTATTCCTATAAATGTAATTAAGAATGGAGGCTATGCTT
>Ga0209292_1005188_pt1 | contig 13387 bp, 10 predicted proteins | sample GOMGulsemesocosm_2_FD_184634 | JGI IMG/M metagenome (GOLD analysis project Ga0209292, IMG submission 184634) | Methane-oxidizing microbial communities from mesocosms in the Gulf of Mexico - GOM9C Gulf of Mexico (SPAdes) (version 2) | ecosystem: Environmental > Aquatic > Marine > Cold seeps... | reverse complement strand
TCAATTCACAGCATTTATCAAATTAATGTGGCGAGAATGAGAGCTGGGTTTCGATGTTATCGATAACTCAGAAAAATAAACTCCTTTAGTGATACATGCTGTTGTTGTAAAGTAGTAAGCCTTTTTAGGTAATATTGATTTATAGAAACACTATTTTACAGCGTTATTGGCTGATTAAGGTTTTTGTCATGGGTGGATAACACAAGCCCGCGACGGCACAACCTTGATAATGGATGGTGATGTTACTCGCAGGAGCTAAATCGGCAACCGGTACTGACAGCATTAACTCGTATTGAAAAATTTCGACATCGCCAAAATATTCATCATGATAGTCTTTACCTGCAGGCAAACCACCGATAGTGTGTTCGGTACCGTTAATGGTGACACGCAATTTATTCTTATATAAATAATAACCATCGGTAATTTGCCAAAACACATTGAGATTGTCGCCCTGCTGCAGTTGCGAAAAAACAAAAGCGTCTTCGGCAGGCAAAAATGCTGGCGCGCTTTGTGGTTTATTTGCAAATAGGCTAAAATTATTATTGGCTAATACGGGGATGGTACTTTGCAGAACGAAGCTGCTGGCTAATAATAGTATCGATTTTAGGTTCATTTTTTCCAACTTTATACTGTTTTAGTTGTCTCAATTATGATGTCTGTCACTGAGTATTATGGACTATCTACTGGGCGATAACTTGAAAATGGGGCTAATGCCCTTATGTTACATTATATCATAACCGTTTTTTACGGATTTTGTAGATAAGCGAGTGACAAGGGTATTCCTTGCTAAGCTGTCTACTATAACTAAATTTTGAGAGGTTAATGTGTTAGGTCGTTTATTTTTGCTGTTTACTGCGATGACATTAATTGAAGTGTATGTACTAATGTCGATAGGTTCGTTATTAGGTGCTGAGCTGACTATTGGTATTATTATTTTAACGGCGTTTGCCGGTTCGTACTTGGTACGCAACCAAGGTCTACAAACGGTGCAAAAGTTACAAGCACGCTTAGCGGCGGGTGAAGCCCCGGGCCAAGAAATTGTTGAAGCTATTATGTTGCTGGTTTGCGGTGTGTTATTGGTTACGCCTGGTTTTGTGACTGATGCGTTAGGTTTGTTAGTATTAACACCACAAATTCGTGCGCGTTTAGCTAAAGCGATTATTGCCCAATACAAAGATCGCATCATTCCACAATCGACGTTTACTGGTGGTGCACAAGGTTTCCATTATTCCTCACAATCGTCGTCACAGTCATCACCATTTCAGCAACAGCCTGGTACAGATAACAAGGCTAAAAATGATGGTGCTATCGAAGGTGATTTTGTTGAAGTAAACCGAGATGACAATAAGCTTAATTAATAATCGATAAGCAATAAATAGCAAAAGGCGTGATCGAAAGATCGCGCCTTTTTTGATCTTGCTGCGCTTGATATAACTTATACTACTCCGCTATTGGTAAGCATTGCATAGCTATGGTATTTATTAGGTATATAACAGTAGTGACACTTAAATAGTTGCTAGCCGTGATGGCTGGCGTAGTAGCTAAGGATTTAGAATGACCGGACAAGCAATACTAACAACAGCAAATGAGCTACAGGCCGTAAGTCATACAGGGAAAGTGATTTTAGTCGGTTCGGGTCCAGGCGACCCAGACTTATTAACCGTTAAAGCATTACGTTTATTACAGCAAGCGGAAGTAGTGGTGCATGACCGTTTAGTATCAGCAGAGATCATCGCCTTGATCAACCCACAAGCTGAATGTTTCTTTGTCGGTAAAAAAGCGGGCAATCATTGTGTACCGCAAAGTGGCATTAATCAGTTACTTGTGGATCTGGCATTACAAGGCAAACAGGTGATCCGTCTTAAAGGTGGTGATCCGTTTATCTTTGGCCGTGGTGGTGAAGAACTCGAAGCCTTATTACCGTTTAACATACCGTTTGAAGTGGTACCGGGTATTACTGCCGCGTCAGGCTGTGCAGCATACGCTGGGATCCCGCTGACACACCGTGATTATACTCAAGGTGTACAGTTTATTACCGGACATTTAAAAAATGATGCGCATCAGCTCGATTGGCCGTTATTGGGTAAAGCAACGCATACATTGGTGTTTTACATGGGGCTGACCCAAAGCAGTGGCATTGCGAGTAACCTTATCGAACACGGTATGGATGCCACTATGCCGGTGGCGATTATAGAGAAAGGCACCAGTAAGCAGCAGCGGACATTGCAAGGATCGTTAAAGGATCTTGGTGATCTGGCTGCGCAAGCAGAAAGTCCGTCACTGATTATTATTGGTCAAGTGACTCAGTTAGCCAGTAAACTTGATTGGTTTAGTGCGACGCTTGATACTGCCGAATAGTGAGATTGAAAAGTAATAAACAGGGTTATGTGTAGACTATTTTATCAATGACAATATCTATCGATGAAAAATCAGCATAACCCTGATTGGCTTAACTTAAGGTTTGATATCCACGGATAAATAAACGCACAGAACTTTGTAAGTAGTGCTTAATCTCCTGCTCTGATAACGACTCTTCAATATTAAATTCTAACCGTGTCCACTGCTCACCTTTAATGATTGCCAGGAATTGTATGGCCGCTTGGCGACAGTCTTCAATATCGAGCTCGCCACGGCGATGATATTCAGCTAAACATTTGGCTAATTTGTCGATAACAAACAGTGGTCCCGCTTCAAAAAACAACCGTGATAAATGCGGATGGGCAAGGCACTCTGCAGCGCAAGTTCGGTGTACCGCCATGGAATCAGCTGAGGTGATCATAGTAAAAAAGCCTTGTGCGAATAAGGTTAATGTCGGTTCAACTGGACCTAGATTCTCGGGTAATAATTCTCCTACGCCCAATAATTCGCATTTGTAGCTGATAGCAGTAATAAATAACTCGTCTTTATTACCAAAATGACTATAAACAGTTTGTTTTGATACTCCGGCTAATTTGGCGATGAGATCCATGCTGGTGGCCGCATAGCCATGCTGGGTAAATTGCACTGTCGCCGCATCAAGTATCTGATTTCGCTTTAATTCACTCTTTGTTCTTGGTTTATTCATCTATTCATACCGCTCATAATTTGAATGTGCATTCCATTATAAAATGTTATAAATACGTTAATAACTACAAAATGGACTGTACGGTCTAGTTTGGTTTTGCTATCTTTATAACTAGACTTGCAAGTCTAGTTTAGAAAGAGCCGAAACAAAAGCGTTGCGTTGAATAGATCGCAAAAAAAGGATATTGATTATGTTTAGAAAGAGTTACCTATCTTTGCTGCATACAAAAACAGCACAATGGATAAGTATATTGCTAATACCGTTCACACTACAAGCGTGTAGTGAGGTTGTTGCTGACGAAACGCAGGCGGTGTCACAGTATTTACAAGCCAGTAGTGAGCATTTGACTCAGCAAGACAGTTACCAGGTCGAAAACAAATTTGTCGGTAAAGTGATTGCTAAACAAGATGCAAACTTAGGTTTTGAATTTGCGGGTATCATTAAAACCTTACATGCGATTGAAGGGCAGCAAGTGAAAAAAGGTCAATTGCTGGCAGAGCTCAATACGCAATTGTTATTAATCGAACGTACTCAGCTCGAAGCACAGCTGCAGCAAGCACAGGCCGAATTTGATTTGATCGACGCAAATCTATCGCGGTTAAATTCGCTGAGTAAGCGTGGATTTACTTCAGAGCAGAACATTGATGAGCTGTCGTCGCAAAAACGTGTCATTGCTGCCAATATTCGCAGTACCTTGTCAGGGTTAGAGGCAAGTCAGTATCGTATTGATAAGTCGAAATTATTAGCGCCTTTTGATGGTATTGTCAGTAGCCGTCAGATTGCCCAAGGTGAAGTGATTGCCGCAGGATCCACGGCATTTAGATTGTTACAAACCGGTGCTTCGGAAGTGACGATTGGTGTGCCTGCGAGTTTTATCACCCAGTTGCAAGGCAAGGATCATCAACTCGAGATCGCAGGTATGAACTACGCTGCAAGCCTATTAAGTGTCGGCAATGAAGTTGACTCGGTGACTCGAACAATTAGTCTGCGTTTTGCATTAGCAGATAACAGCCCAGTTTATAATGGCCAATTGGCTTATCTTGCTTTATCTCAAGCCTATCAGCAAGCGGGTTATTGGATCCCATTAAGCGCCATTACTGATGGTGTGCGTGGTATGTGGAATATTTATACCTTAGAGCAGGATATCACGCAGCAAGATCGTGATGGTTATTCAGCTGCAACGCCGACGCTATTTCAGTTAAAAAGTACCACAGTAACGGTATTACATGCCACAGAAACAGCAGCGTATGTGCAAGGTGACCTGAAAAATAATCAAGCGTATGTAAATGCTGGTATCCATCGTTTTGTTCCGGGACAGCAGGTAACGGTTCGCCATCAGCAAGCTTTTGCTCAGCAAACTTCGGCTGAAAATACGGCGGAGCATAAGATATGATCAAGGCGTTTACTGAAAATAATCGCCTGATGGCACTGCTGATTATTTTACTTATCGTGGCAGGGCTGGGCTCGTTATCAACGCTACCGCGCACGGAAGATCCTCGGATCACCAACCGGATCGCCAGTGTCCTGACCTTATTACCGGGTGCCAGTGCCGAGCGTGTTGAAGCCTTAGTGACAGAAAAGATAGAGCAGAAATTACGAAAACTGGCTGATATTAATCGTATTACGTCGACCTCTCGACCTGGCATATCCATTGTGCAGTTGAAATTACACGATACCATTACTGATACTGTACCGGTTTGGTCGCGGGTTCGAGATCTGCTTAATGACGTGACGAGTGAGTTACCGCCTGCGGCTGTCGCACCAAGATTAGAAGATGATCGTGGTTATGCCTACACGCAATTGATCGCCGTTAAATGGCAGGGTGACAGTGCGGTTGATTTAACAACATTAGGCCGTTACGGTAAAGAGTTACAAAATCAGTTAAAGGTGGTCTCAGGTACCGATATTGTCAGTTTATTTGGTCGCGGAGAAGAACAAATATTGGTGGAAATAGACAAACATTTAGCGGCCAATTTGTCGTTATCGACACAAGCTATTTCCAACATTATTTTAGCTGCTGATGCCAAAGTATCAGCCGGTAATATCATTAATAATTATAACCAAATGCAGATCGAAGTCGCGGGATCGTTTGATTCAGTTGCTCGGATCCGTCAGATCCCTTTACTCAATGACAGTAAAGGTGGTGTGGTTCGGTTAGGTGATATTGCTCAGATCAGTAAAAAATTACAGTGGCCAGCACAAGAAATAGCGATTGTTGATGATCAATATGCGGTGGTGGTATCAACACGTATGCTGCCTAATTTACGTATTGATAAATGGAGTGCCGAGGTTGATGCCAAGGTTGCCGCTTTTAACCTGCAATTACCGTCCTCATTAACCACTGAAGTATTGTTTGATCAATCCCAATACACTGAGGACAGACTGCAAGGCTTGGTAGAAAATATCCTGATTGGTTTCTCGATAATCGCCGTGGTGTTGCTAGTGACGTTAGGCTGGCGCGCGGCATTAATCGTTACTTTGTCCTTACCTTTAACAGTATTGTTTACCTTGAGTGTGATGAATTATTACGGCTTGCCGATCCATCAAATGTCGGTCACGGGTTTGGTCGTGGCACTGGGTATTATGGTGGATAACGCGATTGTGATGGCGGATACCATTCAGAAGCGTCGCCAACAGGGCTTCAGCGCCAGTGCTGCCGTGCAAGGTGCGGTTAAACATTTATGGTTACCGTTATTAGGCTCAACCTTAACCACGATATTGGCGTTTATGCCGATTGTGATGATGCCGGGACCATCGGGTGAATTCGTCAGTGGTATTGCGTTAAGCGTTATCTTTGCTTTAATCGGCTCGTATTTAGTTTCACATACTATCGTTGCGGGTTTATCGGGGCGTTTTCTGGTTGGAGGTTCGTTAAGTGGATCGGCGCCAGATAGCTCTGCGCAACGTGGATCTACAAGAGCAACGACTTGGTATAATAATGGCATTGAGTTAGTTAGCTTAGCGACCGCTTTCCGCCAATCACTGGTATGGGTATTAGCCAGACCGAAACTCAGTATTGGGTTAGTGTTTATCTTACCTTTGAGCGGCTTTATCTTGGCTAAACATTTGGATGAACAGTTCTTTCCGGCTTCGGATCGTGACATGTTCCATATTGAATTATTCATGCCAGTGCAAACCAGTATTATTGCCACCGAGGCCATGACCAGAACCATCAGTGATTTGTTAGCGCAACAGCAAGGGATCAGTAAGGTACGTTGGTTTATTGGTAATAATGCGCCGTCGTTTTACTATAATTTAATGCCGAATAAAGATGGCGCCCAGTATTATGCCCAAGCGATGGTCACTGGTGATAGCTTCCAGCGGGTTAATGAGTTAGTACCGTCATTACAGATCTTACTTGATGATGCGATCCCAGAAGCGCAGATACTGGTGCGTAAGCTGGAACAAGGCCCTCCGTTTAGAGCGCCAATCGAGTTACGCCTGTTTGGTCCTAATTTAGATACCTTAAAGACTCTGGGTGATGAAGCGAGACGGATCTTAATCGGTACCGAGAACGTGATCCATACTCGTGCGACTATCCAACCGGGTTTACCGAAAATATGGCTAAAGATTAACGAAGATGTCAGTCAATTAGCCGGGCTAACGCTGACCGATGTGGCGACACAGTTACAATCGACATTACACGGTACCGTCAACGGCTCGATTATCGAGGCTACTGAATCTGTACCAGTACGCGTACAGATTGCTAATGAGCAGCGTAGCAGTTTATCTGACTTAGCCAATATCAGCCTGAGCTCGCCACTATCGCAAAGCAGTATTCCGCTGGTGGCATTAACTGAATTAGCCTTAACCCCGAGTCGTGGTGCGATCCCACATTGGAATGGTGTGCGGGTTAATACTGTTGAAGGTTACTTAGTCGCAGGGGTATTACCGTCAACCGTGCTTAATGACTTTTCGGCGCGGTTAGCCAGTGAAAACTTTGTATTACCACCGGGTTACCGGATGGAGTTTGGTGGTGAGTCTGCCAAGCGTAATGATGCGGTCGGTAATCTGTTAGCGAGTGTTGGCGTGATCATGATGTTGTTGATTATTATCGTGGTGCTGTCATTTAACTCATTCCGTTTAGGTGGCGTAATTGTCTTATCCGCTATCCAATCGGTGGGGCTAGGACTACTCAGTGTTTACGTGTTTAATTACCCGTTCGGTTTTACGGTGATCATTGGTCTGCTCGGCTTAATGGGGTTAGCAATTAATGCCGCGATTGTTATTTTGGCGGAATTAAAATCAGATCCTAAAGCTGTGGCCGGCGATACCGATGCCATTATTAATGCCATCACCAGTTGTACTCGTCATATTACGTCTACGACGATCACCACTGTGGGTGGTTTTTTACCACTTATCTTAGCGGGTGGTGGTTTCTGGCCGCCGTTTGCGATTGCGATCGCTGGTGGTACGGTACTAACGACCCTGTTATCGTTTTACTTTGTACCTGCGATCTTTGTATTGATGAGTCGTAAAAGACCCTTTGAAGTGACGGCTGTAGCAGCGTAGTGATAAAACCGTAGTAGACGTTGTTTAAGGCATAAAAAAATCCCCGTTACTGTTTATGGCAGTAACGGGGATTTTTATTTAAACTGTTAACTTATGTTTATTAAGCTATTTTAGTTAACTTGTTTCAAGTCATTCGGTCTTAATTAAACCGCTTTAGCGAAACGTTGCGCTGTGTATTTTGGATTCATCAAGTTTTCGATAGAGAATATCTCATCTAACTCAGCTTCAGATAATAAACCACGCTCTAGTACTACTTCACGTACGCTCTTACCTGTTTCAGCACAGATGCGACCGATAGTATCGCCTTCATGATGACCAATGAATGGGTTTAAGTAAGTGATGATACCAATTGAATTTAAGACGAAGTCTTGGCATACCTTGCGGTTAGCTGTGATGCCTTTAATACATTTATCTTGTAGTGAGAAACAGGCATTTTCTAATAAGGTTAATGATTCAAATAGGCTTTGACCAATCACAGGTTCCATTACGTTTAACTGCAATTGACCGGCTTCTGCAGCCATGGTGATAGTTAAGTCATTGCCACATACTTTAAACGCCACTTGGTTAACTACTTCTGGAATAACCGGGTTTACTTTTGCTGGCATGATAGATGAACCAGCCTGCATTTCTGGTAGATTAATTTCATTTAAACCTGTGCGTGGACCAGAAGACAGTAAACGTAGATCGTTACAGATCTTCGATAACTTCACTGCGAAACGTTTTAAGGCACTTGATAACATCACATAAGCACCACAGTCAGAGGTTGCTTCCACTAAATCTTCAGCTGGTACAAATGGATGACCCGTGATCTCAGCTAATTTGGCTATCGCCAGTTCTGAATAACCCGTTGGGGTATTTAAACCGGTACCAATTGCGGTTGCACCTAAGTTGATTTCCAGCAGTAATTCCTGGCAACGTTTAATACTTTTTATTTCTTCTCTGAGGGTAATACCAAAAGCACGGAACTCTTGCCCTAATGTCATCGGTACCGCGTCTTGTAACTGAGTTCGACCCATTTTCAATACGTCATTAAATTCTTCTGCTTTGGTTAAGAAGGTTTCGCTTAATGAGGTTAGCGCCGCTAATACAGCGTTAGAACGTTCAAACAAAGCAACACGGAAACCGGTAGGGTAGGCATCATTGGTGCTTTGACTTTTATTGACGTGATCATTGGGGTTGATGTGGCTGTAAGCGCCTTTAGTATGCCCCATCTGCTCTAACGCAATATTGGCTAATACCTCATTGGTATTCATGTTTACCGATGTACCCGCACCACCTTGGAATGCATCAATCGGGAATTGAGCGTAAAATTTATCAGTTGCCAGCAAAATATCACAGGCATTCACGATCGCGTCACTAATATGTGGCGGGATAGTGCCCAAAATACCATTGGCAAGTGCCGCTGCTTTCTTGGTTTTTACCATGCCGCGTACAAATTCAGGACAGTCACCGATCTTCTCACTACTGATATGGAAGTTTTCCATCGCTCTTAGTGTATGAATACCGTAATAAGCGTGTGCTGGTATTTTTTTAACACCTAATAAGTCAGTTTCTAGACGGGTTTCTTGAGTAAAATCGGTTGCTAATACAGTCATTAGTACACTCTGCTATGTGATCAAAACGTAGGAAGGAGAACAAAATTTATGTGCGGATAATACGTTGTATTTTTGTTAATAAAACGGGCTTAGATCACCTTTCTAAACAAAGTTTTAAGAATACTAAATATATTTTATTTTGGCCTAGGAAACAGCAAGTTTGATGGATTATTAGTGCATATTCGAGCTGTGAATTTGGTATTTACTAGTTGATCCATTAACACGGACAAATTGGGGGGATATATACTGTTAGGCAGGTTGTCATTACCTAGTTAATTGCCCATTAACTGCATCATTTCAGTTGTAATTCATTTTCTAATTGCTCGCCTAATTCATTACGTAGTTCAAGCTGTAACTGCTGGGCGTAATATAAGGCCAATAAACCGACTAAAACATTAGCGCTGGCGATACCAACGAAGATACCTTTTTCACCATAATAATAACCGCCAATACTCGATAAGCTAATGATTAACAGTGAGCGCAGTACGCTAAGACTCAATGCTGACATCGGCCGATTAAAGCCGTTTAAACTCGACGCGACAGCCATCATAATACCCTGCATGGCAAAAGAGGCTGGGATAATATAAAGGTATAACGATAAGTGACCGATCACCGCGGCATCATCACTGAATAAAGTGGCGATATAAGGGGCGGTTAGGGCAATAACCAGATAAATAACCAGCTGAGATATTAGTGAATAACGGATCGCCAGTTTGATGGCTGTTAAACAACGTTGCGGATTATTGGCTGCTGAATTTTGGGCGATAAAAGGCGATAACATCGAACTAACGGCGATCATACCTACCAGTAAAATCGCTTCTAGGCGGGTACCTGCGCCATACGCTGCAACAGCTGTGGTGCTGAAAGCGGCTAGTTGCCACATCACAAACGCATTGTTTACGGGGCTAAGCATATTAGTTAAAGACGCGGGCATACCGATCGCCGCAATCTTACGCCAGTTTTTAAACATATTAGCTAGGTTTGGTTTCGTCAATAACAATAACTGTTCACGATAACGTAATAAATATATCGCTACCGCAAAGGTAATTAACCAAGATAAACCCGACGCAATCGCTGCGCCTTTGACGCCTAACTCAGGGAAAGGGCCAATGCCAAAAATCAATAACGGGTCGAGCAGGCCATTCATAAAGCCGGCAATGATCATCACTCTGCTTGGGGTTTTGGTATCACCTGTGGCGCGGATAGCAGCGTTACCGACCATAGGGATGACTAAAAAGGGAATGGCGATATACCAATAGAACATATAATCTTCGATGTAGGCCATCAAGGTATCAGTCGCACCCAATAGTCTGAATAGTGGCTGTATGCTATTAATGCCGATAATAGCAACGACTAACACCGTAGTAAGTGCTAACAACAAACCGTCAGAGGTTAATCGCGCCGCATCTTGGTGTTGACCTTGTCCCAATAAACGCGCTAAACAAGCCGATAAACCTGTACCTAAACCCATGGCCAATGCCGAGACAAAAAAGGTCACCGGAAAAGTAAAACTGATCGCGGCTAATGCCTGTGTACCCAGCAAGCTGACAAAGTAAGTATCCACTAAGCTAAAGCCAAGCACAGCTAATAAACCGTAACCCATAGGCACAGCCATTTTTGTCATTACCTGAGAGACGGGAGCGGAGAGCAGGCCGTGTTTATCTTTCAATACGATTACCTAAAATTACGTTTTGTACTTTAATATGGCGAAAAATGTAGCCAAATACCGAGAAAAAAGTCTCGGGTTATTTTACTCTTTTCTTCGTCAACCAACAGCCTTGTGTTGTAGTTTTACCCGACATTTACACTTCTGTTTATAGATACAGGTCGAAAACTGGTTAGAAACATATGTAAAACTACGTACAAGGCGTGAATTTATTAACTATTTTTAACTTTTCCCTTGAGTTGGAAAGTAGTTGCCCCGATATATTACTCCATAGTCATGGTATCGGTAAATAATCGGCCATTGATATTCGCAACATGTATTCTTTAGGAGATCTTCAAATGACAATTCGTCCACTACACGATCGTGTGATCGTTCGTCGCCAAGAACAAGAAACTAAATCAGCAGGCGGTATCGTTCTTACTGGTGCATCTGCGACGCTGTCTACACGCGGTGAAGTTATTGCTGTAGGTAACGGTCGTTTATTAGATAGCGGTGAAGTACGCCCACTAGCTGTTAATGTTGGCGATACTGTTATTTTTAGTGAAGGTTACAGCGTTAAAACTGAAAAGCTAGAAGGCAAAGAAGTTTTAATCATGAGTGAAGCCGATATTTTAGCTATCGTTGAATAAATCTTCGCATTTATTTTTGATAGAACTAAACCAACAAATTAATAGATTTTAAAAGGATTATTTAAGATGGCTAAAGACGTAAAATTCGGCTTAGACGCACGTGACAAAATGCTTAACGGCGTAAACATTCTTGCGAATGCAGTTAAAGTAACACTGGGCCCTAAAGGTCGTAACGTTGTTATCGACAAAAGCTTCGGCGCACCACTTATTACTAAAGATGGTGTAACAGTAGCAAAAGAAATCGAACTAGCAGACAAATTCGAAAACATGGGCGCACAAATGCTCAAAGAAGTTGCTTCACAAGCAAATGATGCAGCTGGTGACGGTACAACAACGGCAACCGTACTTGCACAATCAATTGTGAACGAAGGTCTAAAAGCGGTTGCTGCAGGCATGAATCCAATGGACCTGAAACGCGGTATTGACCAAGCGGTTAAAGCAGCAGTTGCAGAACTAAAAGAATTATCTGTACCTTGTTCAGATACGAAAGCGGTTGAGCAAGTAGGTACTATCTCTGCAAACTCTGATTCAAGCGTTGGTAAGATCATTGCAGAAGCAATGGATCGTGTTGGTAAAGAAGGTGTGATTACGGTTGAAGACGGCCAAGCACTAGAAGACGAACTAGATGTTGTTGAGGGTATGCAGTTTGACCGTGGTTACCTATCTCCTTACTTCGTAACCAACCAAGAAACGGGTAGCGTTGAATTAGAATCACCATTTATCTTATTAGTAGATAAAAAAGTATCTAACATCCGTGAACTACTACCTGTACTTGAAGGCGTAGCGAAAGCATCTAAACCACTACTTATCGTTGCTGAAGACCTTGAAGGCGAAGCACTGGCGACATTAGTAGTGAACAACATGCGCGGTATCGTGAAAGTTGCTGCTGTTAAAGCACCTGGTTTCGGCGACCGTCGTAAAGCGATGTTACAAGATATCGCAGTACTAACTGCTGGTACTGTTATCTCTGAAGAGATTGGTATGGAACTAGAAAAAGCAACAGTTGCTGAACTAGGCCAAGCTAAACGTATCATCATCACCAAAGATGAAACAACTATCATTGACGGTATCGGTGAAGAAACGACTATCAAAGGTCGTGTAACGCAGATCCGTAAGCAAATCGAAGATTCATCTTCTGATTACGATAAAGAAAAACTACAAGAACGTGTTGCTAAACTTTCTGGTGGTGTTGCGGTAATTAAAGTTGGCGCAGCAACTGAAATCGAAATGAAAGAGAAAAAAGCTCGCGTTGAAGATGCTCTGCACGCAACACGTGCTGCTGTTGAAGAAGGCGTTGTTGCTGGTGGTGGTGTTGCACTTGTTCGTGCCGCTGCTGCAATTCAAGATCTTGAAGGCGCAAACCAAGATCAAACTGTTGGTATTAAAGTTGCTCTAAGAGCAATGGAAGCACCATTACGTCAAATCGTTCAAAATTCAGGTGACGAAGCATCTGTTGTTGCTAACAACGTTCGTGCAGGTGAAGGTAGCTACGGTTACAACGCTGGTACTGGCGAATACGGCGACATGATTGCGATGGGTATCCTAGATCCAACTAAAGTAACACGTTCTGCATTACAGTTTGCAGCATCTGTTGCCGGTCTTATGATCACCACTGAAGCGATGATCACTGATGCACCTGTTGAAGGCGGCGCACCAGCTATGCCTGATATGGGCGGTATGGGTGGCATGGGCGGCATGATGTAAAAAATCGCAAATTTGCGATTACATCTCTGCTGTTAGCGATTAACGCTAAGCCTCAGAAATTAAAAAAGCCTTAATCTGATATATCGTGATTAAGGCTTTTTTTATAGGTGCAAATTAGCTTTTCCATAAAGTTATTGGTGCACTTTTACCTGAGTTAAACGCATAAGTCTGTCAATATTTAGGAAACTTGTTACAATGCTATTTTTTGATTTTAGGT
>Ga0209292_1005187_pt1 | contig 13387 bp, 12 predicted proteins | sample GOMGulsemesocosm_2_FD_184634 | JGI IMG/M metagenome (GOLD analysis project Ga0209292, IMG submission 184634) | Methane-oxidizing microbial communities from mesocosms in the Gulf of Mexico - GOM9C Gulf of Mexico (SPAdes) (version 2) | ecosystem: Environmental > Aquatic > Marine > Cold seeps... | reverse complement strand
TCTTCTTGGAATATAGCTTCAGCGGGACACTCAACGGGGCATAAATCGCAATCAATACAATCATCCGGGCTGATGACCAAAAAGTTAGGGCCTTCAAAGAATGCATCTGCAGGACATACCGCTACACAGTCGGTATATTTACATTTTATGCAATTGTCGGTAACTACAAACGCCATAACCTACTCTTTTTATGAATGTGGATATTGTGAATTATTTTCGCGCTGATCATACCTAGCTTAGCAATAATTTCAATTGTTGATTTAACTAGAGAGTATGTTCAGGTAAAATGCCGGAAATTTCCACTTACTTCCCTTTTGGTACCGCCTTTATGTTGCGTTTAACAAATATCCAATTAGCACTCGATCACACAGAAGAACAGCTTAAACAAGCAGTCCTTGATAAATTATGCATATCTGAAGATCAGCTACTTGATTTTACTGTATTTAAACGCGGTTACGACGCACGTAAAAAATCAAAAATATTATTAATTTATACCCTAGATGTGAATACATCAATTACAGATGTGTTATTAGAGAAGTTTACAAAAGATAACCAAGTAAAAGCTGCGCCTAACATGAAGTATAACTTTGTTGCTCAAGCTCCTAATGATTTAGCTCAACGTCCTGTTGTTGTTGGCTTTGGTCCATGTGGTTTATTTATTGGTTTAGTATTGGCGCAAATGGGGTTTAAACCTATTATTTTAGAGCGCGGTAAAGAAGTACGCCAGCGAACAAAAGATACCTTTGGTTTTTGGCGGAAAAAAATACTAAACACAGAATCGAACGTGCAATTTGGTGAGGGTGGTGCGGGTACTTTTTCTGACGGAAAATTATATAGTCAAGTAAAAGACCCAAAACATTATAGCCGTAAAGTCTTACATGAATTTGTTAATGCTGGCGCACCTGAAGAAATATTGTATGTTAGTAAGCCACACATAGGTACCTTTAAATTGGTGACTATGATCGAACAAATGCGTGCCAAAATTATTGAACTTGGTGGTGAAATTCGTTTTGATCAACGCGTTGATGAATTTCACTTTGATGAAAAACAAGCTGCTGATGACAATAAACGCATTAACGGTTTAACTCTTTCTAGTGGCGAACGTATTAATACAAACTATGTGGCTTTGGCTATTGGTCATAGTGCCCGTGATACCTTTGAAATGCTTATTAAAAATGAAGTTTCGGTGAAAGCTAAACCTTTTTCCATAGGATTTCGAATCGAACATGAACAATCCGTTATTGATGACGCTCGTTTTGGTAAAAATGCAGGTAACCCCATTTTAGGTGCTGCTGACTATAAACTTGTTCACCACTGTAAAAATGGTCGTAGTGTTTATAGTTTTTGTATGTGTCCAGGTGGAACGGTCGTTGCTGCTGCTTCAGAAGAAGGGCGCTTGGTAACCAACGGAATGAGCCAGTACTCACGTCACGAACGTAATGCAAACAGTGCCATTGTTGTTGGTATAGAACCATCAGACTTTGCCAATAAAGATGATGCCTTAGATGTATTGTCAGGCATAGAGTTTCAACGCCGTCTAGAAGAAACTGCTTTTAAACTTGGTGGTGAAAATTACGATGCTCCAGTTCAATTGGTTGGAGACTTTCTTGCTGGACGCAAAAGTGGTGAACATGGCGAAGTTACCCCTTCATATAAGCCGGGCGTTAAGTATTGTGATTTAAGTGAAACATTACCTGATTATGCTATTGAAGCCATTCGAGAAGCCTTGCCTGCGTTTGAACGCAAAATTAAAGGCTTCTCGATGAATGACGCAACTTTAACGGCTGTTGAAACAAGAACGTCTTCACCGATTCAAATAACACGCGACAGAGAAAGCTTTCAAAGTCTTAATGTTGAAGGTTTATATCCTGCAGGAGAAGGTGCCGGTTATGCCGGTGGTATATTATCTGCGGGTATTGACGGCATTAAGGTCGCCGAAGCAATGGCATTGGCGATGTTAGCTGAAAAACAAGATTAATTTATAAGATAAAACTCCAGCAGATATTGCAAATACAGGGGAATTCCCCTATATTTGCCAGCTAAAATATTTCCCAAAAGAAATAGCTTCAACCACTGAAAATAAATTCAAGCGACGCTTCGTGTGCGCCGCCACTGAAATAAAGGAAAATTAATGCCTGTTATCACTCTCCCTGACGGTTCACAACGCTCATTCGACAATGCGGTATCTGTAATGGATGTTGCATTAGATATTGGTCCTGGTCTTGCAAAAGCAACGATCGCAGGTCGTATCGACGGAAACCTTGTAGATGCTTGTGAATTAATTACCCAAGATGCTTCTTTGCAACTTATCACCAATAAAGACAGCGAAGGTCTTGAGATAATTCGTCATTCTTGTGCGCATTTATTAGGTCACGCTATTAAACAGCTATATCCAGATGTTAAAATGGCTATTGGCCCTACGATTGAAAACGGCTTTTATTATGATATTGACCTTGAAGAGTCAATTACTGAAGACGACTTAGCCAAAATTGAAAAACGCATGACCGAATTAGCACGAACTGGTTATGAAGTTGTTAAGAAAACAGGTTCATGGCAAGACGCTTACGATGCGTTTACTGAGCGTGGTGAAACTTACAAATTAGAAATTCTTGATGAAAACATCGAGAAAACTGATACGCCTGCTTTATATCATCATCAAGAATACATTGATATGTGTCGTGGTCCTCATGTACCTAGCATGCGTCATTGTCATCAGTTCAAATTAATGAAAGTAGCTGGTGCGTACTGGCGCGGCGATTCAGACAACAAAATGTTGCAACGTATATACGGCACAGCATGGGCTGACAAAAAGCAATTAAAGGCCTATATCGTTCGTTTAGCAGAAGCTGAAAAACGTGATCACCGTAAAATTGGTAAAACATTAGATTTATTCCATTGGCAAGAAGAAGCGCCAGGAATGGTGTTTTGGCATAATGATGGTTGGACGATTTACACTGAGTTAGAAAAGTTTATTCGTGAAAAATTACATGAATATGATTACGACGAAGTTAAAGCGCCAATGATGATGGACAGAAGTCTTTGGGAAAAATCAGGTCACTGGGAAAAATATGCCGACGGCATGTTTACTACAGAATCTGAAAAACGTGAATACGCAATAAAACCAATGAATTGTCCAGGTCATGTACAAATCTTTAACCAAGGTTTAAAATCGTACCGCGATTTGCCTTTGCGTATAGCTGAATTTGGTTGTTGTCACCGTAATGAACCATCGGGTTCTTTACATGGTTTGATGCGTGTACGTGGCTTTACACAAGATGACGCTCATATTTTCTGTATGGAATCGCAAGTTCAAGCCGAAGTGAAAAAATGTATCGATATGGTATACGACGTATACGGTTCATTTGGTTTTGAAGACATCGTTGTTAAATTGTCTACTCGTCCAGAAAACCGCATCGGTAGCGATGAAGTTTGGGATAAAGCAGAAGCTGGTTTAGCGCAAGCATTAACTGACAGCAATATAAAATTTGAGTATTTACCAGGTGAAGGAGCATTTTATGGTCCTAAAATTGAATTTACTTTAATGGATTGTTTAGGACGTGCTTGGCAATGTGGTACAGTGCAACTCGATTTTGCTTTACCAGAGCGTTTAGGCGCAACTTATGTTGGTGAAGACAACGAAAGATACATTCCTGTAATGATTCATAGAGCTATTTTAGGTTCACTTGAGCGTTTTATCGGAATTTTGATTGAAGAGTTCACTGGGAAATTTCCTGCGTGGTTATCTCCAATTCAAGCAACTGTGATGAATATTACCGGCAAACAAGACGAATATTGTGAAAAAGTTGTAAAAAAACTAAAAGAAAATGGATTTAGAGTAAAACTAGACTTGAGAAATGAGAAGATAGGCTTTAAAATCCGCGAGCACACTTTGAAGCGTGTTCCATATTTGTTAGTTGTAGGTGACAAAGAAATGGAAGCTGGCGAAATTGCCATCAGAACGCGAAGTGGTGAAGATTTAGGAAAAATGTCTGTTGATGACTTCATCTTGAAGTTAACAGAAGAAGTTAAAACACGTAGTTAAACTTTTTTTATTAAAACATACATAAAATTTTATTAATCCGAATCATTGTTAAACTAAAAAATAACATCAATGACTTGGTACAAAGTTCTTTGGAGGAACATGGCTATTAAAGGTGGACAACGAGGCGGGCAAAAAGAGCCAGCACATCGTTTAAATGAGTTGATTACAGGCATCGCAGATAACGAAGTTCGTTTGATTAAATATGACGGAGAGCCTGGTGGCATCGTCACATTAGATGAAGCAATGGATCAAGCTGATGAAGCTGGCGTAGATCTTGTTGAAATTAGCCCAACAGCTAAACCTCCTGTTCTTCGTGTAATGGATTACGGTAAGTTTCTTTACGAAAAAGCTAAAGAACAGAAAGAGCAGCGTAAAAACCAGAAACAAATACAGGTTAAGGAAATAAAATTCCGTCCTGGAACAGATGAAGGCGACTATCAGGTAAAACTACGCAACCTGAAGCGCTTTTTAGAAGGGGGCGATAAAGTTAAAGTAACTTTACGTTTCCGTGGTCGTGAAATGGCTCACCAAGAACTTGGTTTACAACTTTTAACTCGTGTTAAAAACGATTTAGAAGAGCTAACCGTTCTAGAATTCTTCCCGCGTCGTGCGGAAGGAAGACAAATGGTGATGGTATTAGCACCTAAAAAATAATCAATAACTGGTATTGCAAGTAGTTTGTTTTTCTTGATGAAAATTATGAAATACAAATTCACCATTATTGTTTTTAACGGGTAACTTCAGGCCTGAAAGTAAAAGCTGATGTTTATTTTTGTTTAAACTTAAATAAACAAGTCAAGTTTTTCGCCTAAGTTGCTAAATTTCAATGGCAATGTTTATGTGTAATAACATGAACATGAATGCGGAGTAATATTCATGCCTAAAATGAAAACTAACAAAGGTGCTGCGAAGCGCTTTAAAAAAACAGCCTCTGGCTACAAGTTCAAACAAGCTGGCCTTCGTCATATCTTGACTAAGCGTCGTACTAAAGTTAAACGTCATCTTCGTGCTAAGTGCATGATTTCGGCAGCTGACATTAAGTCAGTTAAAAAACTTTTACGTCACGGTTAATAGGAGAGATATAGAATGGCTAGAGTAAAACGTGGTGTACAAGCTCGTGCACGTCACAAAAAGGTTCTAAAGCAAGCTAAAGGTTATTACGGAGCACGTAGCCGTGTTTACCGTGTTGCTTATCAAGCAGTAACTAAAGCAGGTCAATACGCTTACCGCGATCGTCGTCAACGTAAACGTCAATTCCGTCAGCTTTGGATAACTCGTATAAATGCAGCAGCTCGCATAAATGGTTTATCTTACAGTGTTTTCATTAATGGTCTTAAAAAGGCTGCTATTGAAATCGATCGTAAGATCCTAGCTGATATTGCAGTATACGACAAAGTAACATTCACATTCTTAGTTGAAAAAGCGAAAGCTGCTTTAGCTGCATAGAATTTGAAAATATTTTGAGATAAGGACGCATTAGCGTCCTTTTCTTTTTTTGAATGTTTAATTAATATTATTATTCGTGCTTTTTTACAGCATAACAGTGTTATTAATTAAACATTTACATACAAACTGAGAGTAGAATTATGAGTCTTGCAGATCAAATTTTAGCGGTAAACGATGATTTACCTATTCGCACTGATGCACCTGTTCATAGTGGTAAAGTCCGTAGTGTCTATTGGTTAACCGATGCAGATAGCAAACGATTAATCCAAGAAAAAGGTTATGATGTTGCTGATGATACTCCTTTAGCCATTATGGTGATCAGTGACCGTATCTCTGCTTTTGACTGTATTTGGAAAGGTGAGGGAGGCATGAAAGGTGTACCAGGCAAAGGTGCTTCACTAAATGCTATTTCCAATCACTGGTTCAAGTTATTTAAAGAGCAAGGTTTAGCTGATAGCCATATTCTTGACATTCCACACCCGTTTGTTTGGATTGTACAAAAAGCCAAACCAGTAATGATTGAAGCTATTTGTCGTCAATATATTACAGGTTCAATGTGGCGTTCATACGTAAAAGGTGAACGTGAGTTTTGTGGTATTGAAATAGCTGAAGGTTTAACCAAAGATTCAAAGTTACCTGAGTTATTGCAAACACCATCTACCAAAGGGATTTTAGAAGGAATTCCTGGCGTACCAGCAGTTGATGACGTAAACATTACCCGTAAAAACATTGAAGATAACTTCGAAGCATTTAACTTCAAATCATTAGATGACATTACACTATATGAGAAATTATTAACGGAAGGTTATGACGTTATTTCTGACTCGTTAGCTAAATTAGATCAAATTTTTGTCGATACAAAGTTTGAATTTGGTTATGTAAAAGACAAAGAAGGTAATGACAAGCTAATTTATATGGACGAAGTAGGTACACCTGATTCGTCACGTATTTGGGATGGTGAACACTACCGCAACGGTAAAGTTGTTGAAAACTCGAAAGAAGGCTTTCGTCAGTTGTTATTAGCACACTTCCCCGATGCAGATATATTATTAAATAAAGCTCGTATGGACGAACGTGAAGCATTAGCACGTGACAATGAATTACCTGAATCTGTATTAATGGATGTTTCAAAAACTTATATGGCTATTGCTGAAAAAATTACAGGCCAAAAAATTGTGTTGTCAGCAAATCCTAAAGCAGAAGTTATTGAAATTTTACGTGAACAATATCAATTAGTTGATTAATTTTTAACTGAAGTTTTTGCAGATAGTATTTTATAAACCCTACTTTTTAGTAGGGTTTATTGTTTTAGTATCATTATTTTCGCTGTGTTCAAGAGTCTTTTGAAATAAACCATTTTGTTTCATATTTTTTAGTACATGGGAAAGTGCTTTGGCTAATTTTTCATGACGTTGTTTATTTAAATAAACGTGCAGTGTAATACGCGCTAATGGTGGTTGTAGTATTTTAATACTTTTAGCATGTGCTTTGTTCTTACGGAGGAATTTAGTCGCAGTACTAAAACTGGTAATAGTGAGATCTGCTCTGTCATTAAACACCATAGAAATAGCTTGCTCAGTGCGATTAACTAAGTAGACATGCTTAAATTTATCTTCGTTCTCTTCAATAAATTTTGTGCCCCTTTCATAAGCAATAGAATAGTTTTTCATACTGTTCCAGCCATCTACGTCGATTTCAATCTTGCTCAGTACAGATTGATCTATGGTAAAAAGAGGCTCAGAAACTTGTAGTAAATTTGGTAATGTTTCAAGGTCCAATGTACTTACTCGAAATAATTCACCATCGGTAATGCCATTATTTGCCCATAACAAGCTCCGTTGATTGGGCAGTGTTTTAATCGTTAAGCGATAACCTAATTTTAGCAGTGCTACAGACAATAATTTATTAGCCTGTTGATATAACGGAGTGTCTGAATGATTTGTTGTGCTTAATACTATATTGCTGATTGATTGGGGCACTTCTACGTTATTGGTTGAACCAAAGGCTGCACTCATCGCTAATATGCTCGTTATAATAGCCCAAACACAGCTAAAAATTATTGATCTGGTAAGCTTGTTTTTCATTACTCTGATCTCATTAATTAGTATAACCATCCCCTTTAAATTTAGTTCAACTTAAATAATAAGTCGCATAGTAATAAGCTAGGTAGCTATTGTATATATTTATTAATGGATTCCTGCCCTAGAAAATTAATGCTTAATGTAAAAATTCTTTGAATATTTAACGTAGGTCACCGCGTAATAAACGCTTAGATAATTATTAATCGACAAAGCATTAAGTGATTAAATCATCAATATTCGAATTATAATTAGCTTTTAAAGACCTACAAATAAAAAATTAAAATTTAATTGCTTAAATAGCCTTGAAAACACGTAATCCCCCTACATTTTTTATTCATTTTTGTGTAGAATCACTCACCATTTTTATTAATTAAATCAGTCTAGCCAAAGCCTTGAAATATAGTACGAGGTTTTAGAGCCGCTTTAGAGGAACTCATGAATTTAGACGATATTATATTGCAAGCAGAACAAGCGATTGCTGCTGCAAAAGATCCTGTTGAACTTGATCAAGTTCGAGTTAACTTTTTAGGTAAAAAAGGTTTGTTCACAGAACAAATGAAAGGGTTAAGTAAATTACCTAAAGAAGAAAAACCTAAAGCAGGGCAAGTGATCAATATTGCTAAACAGCAAGTGCAAAAATTATTAACGGCTCGTGGTGAATTATTACGCGCAGAAGTTATTGCTAAACAATTAGCCGCTGAATCTATTGATGTAACTTTACCTGGTAGAAGTAACGACTTAGGTGGATTACACCCTGTAACTCGTACAATTGAGCGCATAGAAAGTTTCTTTGGTGATTTAGGTTTTTCTGTAAAAGAAGGTCCTGAAGTAGAAGACGATTTTCATAATTTCGATGCTTTGAATATTCCTGAACATCATCCTGCACGTCAAGATCATGATACTTTTTACTTTAACCCCAAGTTAGTTTTGCGTACACAAACATCGGGCGTTCAAATACGTACCATGGAAAAAGAGCAACCGCCATTACGAATTATCTCTCCAGGTAAAGTTTACCGTAATGACTACGATCAAACGCATACACCAATGTTTCATCAGGTTGAAGGTTTGATGGTCGATAAAGATGTTAGCTTTACGCATCTTAAAGGCATTTTACATGACTTCTTACATCACTTTTTTGAAGAAGAAGTAGAAATTCGTTTCCGCCCTTCATATTTCCCATTTACAGAACCTTCAGCTGAAGTAGACATTATGGGTAAAAATGGTAAATGGTTAGAAGTTTTAGGTTGTGGCATGGTTCACCCTAACGTTTTGAAATCAGTTGGAATAGATCCTGAAGTGTACACTGGCTTTGCATTTGGTATGGGCGTTGAACGTCTAACCATGTTGCGCTACGGTGTGAATGACTTACGTTCATTCTTCGAAAATGATCTTCGCTTCTTAAAACAGTTCAAGTAGGAAAGCCAAAAATGAAATTTAGTGAATCTTGGTTACGTGAGTGGGTAAACCCTGCTATTTCATCTGATGAGTTAGCTCATCAAATTACTATGGCTGGCTTAGAAGTTGATGCCGTAGAACCTGTTGCCGGTGAATTTACCGGTGTATTAATTGGTGAAGTGGTTGAATGTGGCCCGCACCCTGATGCTGATAAGTTACAAGTAACAAAAATAAATTTAGGTAGCGACTTTAACGATGGTGAATTAGTCGATATCGTTTGTGGTGCTAAAAATTGTCGTTTAGGGCTAAAAGTAGCGGTTGCTACTGTCGGGGCTGTTTTACCTGGCGATTTTAAAATTAAAAAAGCTAAATTACGTGGTGTGCCATCTCATGGCATGTTGTGTAGCGAATCAGAAATTGGTTTAGCAGAAAGTGCTGACGGTATTATGGAGCTTGCACAAGATGCGCCTTTAGGCATGTGTGTTCGTGAATACCTTGATTTAAATGATGTGACTATTGATGTTGATTTAACAGCAAATCGTGGTGACTGTTTAGGACTTAAAGGGTTAGCTCGCGAAGTTGGTGTATTAAATAGCTTAAATATTACAGAGCCAGCAATTAACGCTGTAGTACCTACTATTGACGATATACGTGACATTACTTTATCTGAACCACAAGCTTGTCCACGATACTTAGGGCGAGTGATCAAAAATATAGATGTAACTGCGCAAACACCATTATGGATGGTAGAAAAGCTGCGTCGTTGTGGTACTCGCTCAATTGACCCTGTTGTTGATGTAACTAATTATGTTTTACTTGAACAAGGGCATCCAATGCATGCTTTTGATTTAGATAAAATAGACGGCGGCATTAATGTTCGTTTCGCCACAAAAGATGAAAAACTTGTATTGCTTGATGGCAATGAAGTTACGCTTTCTGAAAAAACTTTAGTTATTGCAGATACTGGTGCTGGTAACGCATTAGCAATGGCAGGGATTTTTGGTGGCAAAGACTCAGGTGTTAAATCTGATGAAGAAGAAAAATCAACAGATATTTTCTTAGAAAGTGCTTTTTTCGCACCTTTAGCTATTTTAGGTAAGGCGCGTCAGTATGGTCTTCATACCGACTCATCACATCGTTATGAACGTGGCATCGATCCTGAATTACAACGTAATGCTATGGAACGTGCTACAGCATTATTACTTGAAATTGTTGGTGGTGAAGCAGGGCCTATTGTTGAAGCAATAAATGAAGATAATTTACCAAAAGCTAAAACAGTTACTTTACGCCGTGAAAAACTAGATGGCCGTATTGGTCATCATATTGAAGATGACAAAGTTACTGAAATTTTGACGCGATTAGGCTTTGAAGTTACTTTTTCTGCAGATGTTTGGACTGTTATTGTACCAGCATATCGTTTTGATATTAAAATCGAAGTTGATTTAATTGAAGAAGTTGCTCGTATCTTTGGCTATAACAATATTCCGAATATTTCGCCTAAAGCAACATTAGCGATGCGTGAACAAAAAGAAAAGTTCATTCCGTTAAAGCGTTTACGTAATGTTATGGTTAATCGTGGCTATCAAGAAGCGATCACCTATAGTTTTGTTGACCCGAAAGTTCAGGCGCTAATTCATCCAGAACAAGCTGTGATGACTTTACCTCATCCAATTTCTTCTGAAATGTCAGTGATGCGATTAAGTATGTGGACAGGTTTATTACAGTCGGTTATTTATAACCAAAATCGTCAGCAAAGCCGCATACGTTTATTTGAAGCGGGTCTACGGTTTGTTCCTGATGAAAGTGCTGAGAACGGTGTTCGCCAAGAACAAATGTTTGCAGGTGTCATTAGTGGCCAACGTAATCAAGAGCACTGGGATATGGAAAAACCTGCTGCAGACTTTTATGATATAAAATCTGACGTTGAAGCTTTATTGGCATTAACTGGTGATGTTGCTTCATATCAGTTTTCGCAAGATGAAATTGCAGCGCTTCACCCAGGGCAAACGGCCGCTATTCATAGGAATGGTACACTAGTTGGGCATGTTGGTACCTTACATCCTGAATTAGAGAGAAAATTAGGACTAAATGGTCGTACATTTATTTTTGAGCTTTTATTGAGCGAAATTTCAACACAAAAAATCCCTGAAGCAGGCGATATATCTCGCTTTCCGGCGAATAGACGTGACATCGCAGTGATAGTTGAAGAGAAAATAAATGCAAATAATGTCTTACAACTTATTGAAAAGGTTGGCGGAAATTATTTAGTTGATCTAAACTTGTTTGATGTATACCAAGGAAATGGTATCGATGAAGGGTTTAAGAGCTTAGCAATAGCGATGACTTTACAAGATTGTGAAAAAACCCTTGAAGAAAAAGACATTAATGAAGTCGTTGAACGTGTCGTAGACACATTAGAAACAGAGCTAAATGCATCACTGAGGAATTAAGCAATGGCGCTTACTAAAGCAGAAGTAGCAGAACATTTATTTGAGAAAGTTGGGCTGAGTAAGCGCGACGCGAAAGATATGGTTGAAGTGTTTTTTGAAGAGATACGTGAAACACTAGAGAGCGGTGAGCAAGTTAAGCTTTCTGGTTTTGGTAACTTCGATCTTCGTGTCAAAAGCGAACGCCCAGGGCGTAATCCTAAAACGGGTGAAGATATTCCAATTTCTGCACGTAAAGTTGTGACATTCCGTCCGGGACAAAAATTGAAAAGTCGTGTTGAAGACGGTAACGGCTAATTAGTTTTTACTAATTCGTTTTTTAAGAAAATAACTATGTTCATTGCATTTAATGCGATGAGCTTGTTAATAAAAAAGGTTGCTTCGGCAACCTTTTTTGTTGGGTTTTTTACGAAGATTGATGTGCTTAGCGAATAGAAGAGTGATCAGGCCAAAGCTTTTTATTAATATAACGAATGAAATAACTAAAAATCTCTTTTAGTAATAGCCCTGATATTGCGAATACTGCTCCTGTAGCTAGCGCGTTCAAGCTTAGTGGAATTGCCATTGAAAATTCGATAATTGTCTGACGGATAATTGTTCTGTCGGCATGCATTATGGTGCTTATTACTTGCTCTATATAAGCAGAGCCTGTAAATATACTCAATTGATGTTGTAAATAATCAACTCTGATTATTAGTTGATTAATAATATTAGCAGTACTAATTATTGAGGGTTCAGTGTTTTCTTGGTATTTAAGGACCATTGCTGATAAGTCCCCTTGAAAATGTTTATCTGCAATTGCTTGGAACTGGAATAAATGTAATTTTGCCTCAGCTAGGTGCCCAGATAATCGATGCTGGTATTGAATTAATAATTCTGGAAATTGCACGCCCAGTATAAAAACTACCGTAAAAAAGCATCGGTCAATAATATTATTAATAATTCTAAACATAGATGAATGCTTGCTCGTCACTTTTAGTACAATCAACAGTAACATAGCTTTGCAAATATTCATGTAGTTTTTTCTGGTTTAAAAATTGCATGTTTTTTGAAAACGATAACTTCTTCGCCGTGAATGAAGTAAACAGTCAATTTTTTGATGGTGGTATCAAGTAGTGGAAAATAATATTCACAATAATGAACAAAAGAGTTTAAGTATGTCTGGTTTAAATCTTACTCATCGTAAATTACGGAATTTATTTGCTGTAAGTAGTGTGCTAATTTCGGCAAGCTTTCTTAGTTCAAACGTTAATGCTATTGAAGTTTCAGGTAATTTTCATAAAGGTGAAGAATCCAAAACTGCAGGTTTTAGTTTTGCTTTAGCTGATAAGTTTAGTAAAGGTGGTAATCTTTACTGGTCAGTTGCTTATAACAGTTTAGATAAAGTAAAAGTTGAGTGGAACAACGATGAACTATTTTTTAAAATAGACACCATAGATGCATTAGTTAGTTATCGACACAAAATACAAAGTTATAATTCCTTCTTTAAAAACCTTACTATTGAATATCAAGTAGGTGCTTCTATTGCGCTTACTGAGAATAAATTTACTTGGCCTGAAACTCCTGGATTAGAAGAAGAAGTTCGTTATTTTTCTGAAGATAACGATGTAAATGCCGTTATTGCTGTTGGTGCTCGTTATAAACTTGACCGTAATACCTCAATAAACTTTGGTGTTAAATATCAACCTAGTTTTTCAGAATTTGGAGATATTTCTTCTGCATATGTTGGTTTAACTTATCGATTTGGTCGTGGTGTTGATTAACAGCACGTTTAAGATAAATATTTAACAAAGCCGTTACAGTCATTTTTTTTATTTTTGTTAAACTTTGTAGTAGATAATTTATCTTATTTGCCGAATAAACTGGCAAATAAGATTATTGTTAAGATGTAATAATTTGTACAAGCAAGTTATAAATATATTGTTATTGGTGGGAAAACATATGCCATTAAAAATTCGTTCAATCGCCTTTGTGCT
>Ga0209292_1005184_pt1 | contig 13389 bp, 4 predicted proteins | sample GOMGulsemesocosm_2_FD_184634 | JGI IMG/M metagenome (GOLD analysis project Ga0209292, IMG submission 184634) | Methane-oxidizing microbial communities from mesocosms in the Gulf of Mexico - GOM9C Gulf of Mexico (SPAdes) (version 2) | ecosystem: Environmental > Aquatic > Marine > Cold seeps... | reverse complement strand
TAGTCTACCAATAGCTGTCGGCTTTCAGTAAGTTCAAATGAAGCCTCGATTATTTCGGGGCTTTTTTGTGTCTGAATTCCAGCATGTTGTGCATTCATTTCTGGCGCGATTATCGCCGCTGGTAAAGGTACTGCTGAAGATAAATTTAAAGCACTAGAAGATGCAGGCGTTAAAATGACTAAGCCTCTTGCTGGCTTTAAGCGAAATAGGGGTAAAGCACTACGTGAAGTCACTGGTTGGTAGTCTACCAATAGCGGTCAGCTTTAGCTGTCGGATTTCAGTAAGTTCAAATGAAGCCTCGATTATTTCGGGGCTTTTTTGTGTCTGAAATCCAGCATGTGGTCTATCTATTTCTGATGAAATCATCAACGCAACTAAAAGTAGTGTAGAAAATAAATTAAAAGCATCTGTTTGTTGATGATGTAGATACAGGCATGAAAAGAACTAAAGCTCTTGGTGATATTGACCATATATTTATAATTTTTACAGTTGTCCTGTCTCTGAAAGTGAAAATGTTGACACATCTTATTGATTCAATTTTATAACTACAGTGCTGGTTTGAGGTTAATAAAAAGTCATATTGGTTAAGCTGGGATTAAACCTTTTAGTCTATTTTCTTATATCCATCGTTTTACTGATAAACCCTGGTACTAAAGTGAGCAATAGTGAGATTATTGTAATTGCTAATTCATTGATTTCTAATGCAGAGGAAAGTGTCCTTTTGTGTGTCAGATATCTATTGATACTATCAAGGTATTTCTGACCTATTTGTGACTCAATTACAACCTATACTCATTATCATTACTATTTGGTGTTAGCGAGGTATTTATGGATGACTTACATTTTCAAATCAAACAAGATAAAGACATTGTGTATTTAAAGGGCATCGGCAGCTGGAAGTCCAAAGTATCTGAGGACTGTGTTCACTTAATAAATACTTATGCCGTGCAGCAACAGCATCATCAATTTGCATTAATCGTAGATACCAGTGAAATGCGCAGTGTTGTGCCAAACGGCGTAGAAGCGTGGCACGATGCAATTGAATTCTGGGTAGACAGTGGTTTACAAATGATCACTCGTGTAGATAATCCAGAGGCGACTTTTGATAAAGGTTTTGTTGCTGATTTAGATGATATATTTCGATACGATACGCGTTTCATGACCTCTAACGATACTGATCATGCTTTACTATTATTGCACAAAGCTGGATTTGAGGGTTTTGAACATTAATTACCCACTTGTTTAGATGATTTATTTTGTTGAGCTTTGCGTGGGTAGCACGCTTGTGAAATATCTACTTGGTTACTATTAATAATTGTCAGTAATTAGCGGTTACCTTTCAGTAAATTCAAGTAAATCCTAGGTGACTATCAGGCCTTATTATGGTTGATATTTGTGTGCAGGCTTCTACGTAGCAACTAATTGCGGTTCCCCCCTAGTGACTGCAACGTCAAAATTTACAATCAGTTTTGTCTAACAAAGTAAAATCTCATCAAAAAATAATGTCAAAAAAAATAAAGCAAAAATAAAAGTATCGGGTGATTGTATAGGGTGTGATACCTGTGTATATTGCAGTGCTAATTGTAAAACTTCATTAACTTGATCACTTAATAAAGCCGATATTGAATGCCCAAACAACATAAAAATGCCACTACAACACCCGAAATGCGTGCGTTTATCCATGAGTCAGACCTAGCGACTGCTGTTTTAGCTCGTTTATTAAAGGTTTCTGAATCCACAGTGCGTAAATGGCGCAAGCGAGACAGTACTGATGATATCTCGCACCTTCCAAAGCAATTAAACACCACCTTAAGCCTTGAGCAACAATACGTTGTTGTGCATCTGCGCCTGCGTTTAAAACTTTCCCTTGATGAACTGCTTGCTGTTTGCAAAGAGTACATTAATGAAAATACTTCCCGTGCTGGACTGCAACGATGTTTAAAGCGCCATGGTGTCTCTCGCCTGGCCGATATGCAGGATTTTGATGAGCAGGATTCAGAAACAAGTTATGTACAACTTGCTATTGAAGAAAGTCTTTCAAGTGAAGTGATTAACTCAGTCGTTTCTCCGCAAGCGATGAGTGATTTTTTAAATCAGATGCGTGAGCAGATGAGCGAAGGTAATGAGGTGATAGAAAAACTGACTGCCTTAGATGTAGTACAAGTTTACTTGATCACACTGCCTGAGTTATCTGACTCGCAATGCGAACACAAAACTTCATTGTTAATGGCACATGATCTTAGTAGTAACTGGGTTTATGTTGACCTTTACAATGACGATGATTATCAAGCTGCACAACGTTATGTCAGCTATGTATTAAAAAAAGCGCCGTACCCTATACGCCGTGTTTTGGTAAAAAATTATAATGAATTCTTAAGTCGTTTTCGGTTATTAGAAGATGAAAATACAACCGACAACGCAAACAAATTTTAATTGGAGTAATAAATAAATGTCTAACGAACAAAATGTCAATGTGATTGAAACAGAAGAAGATAAAAAATTAAATTCTCGACTACAATCAAGCCCAATCGCAATTGTTGGTATGGCTTCTGTCTTTGCAGAGACTAAAAACCTAGAACAATTTTGGGATAATATCGTTGAATCTGTAAACGGTATTAAAGATATTCCTGAAGACCGTTGGGCAATTGATGATTATTACTCTAGTGACAAAAAAGCGGCTGATAAAACCTACTGTAAACGTGGTGGCTTTCTTCCAGAAATTGATTTTGACCCAATGGAATTTGGTCTTCCGCCAAATATTCTAGAGCTTACTGATATTACTCAGTTAATGTCACTGGTTGTGGCGCGTGATGTATTAGCGGACGCGGGTATTAGTGATGAAGCTGCATATGACCGTGATAAAATCGGTATTACGCTCGGTGTCGGTGGTGGTCAGAAACAGATCGCACCACTAACGTCCCGTCTACAAGGTCCTATTTTAGATAAAGTATTAAAAGCATCGGGTCTGAGTGAAGAAGATCGTAACGTTATTATTGAAAAGTATAAAAAAGCGTACATCCCATGGGAAGAGAACTCTTTCCCGGGCATGTTAGGTAATGTTATTGCAGGGCGTATCGCAAACCGTTTTGACTTTGGTGGTACTAACTGTGTAGTTGATGCTGCTTGTGCTGGCTCTTTAGCTGCAATTAAAATGGCGGTTTCTGACCTTCTAGAGCATCGCTCAGAAATGATGATATCTGGTGGTGTTTGTTGTGATAACTCACCATTTATGTATATGTCTTTTGCAAAAACACCTGCATTTACTGATGGAGATGATATTCGTCCGTTTGATGAAAACTCAAAAGGCATGATGATTGGTGAAGGTGTGGGCATGATAGCCCTTAAGCGCCTTGAAGATGCCGAACGCGATGGTGATAAGATCTACGCGTTAATCAAAGGTATTGGTAGCTCTTCAGATGGCCGTTTTAAATCGATTTATGCGCCACGCCCATCGGGTCAAGTTAAAGCATTAAAACGTGCTTATCAAGATGCGGGCTTTGATCCAAAAACATGTGGTTTGATTGAAGCACACGGTACGGGTACTAAAGCCGGTGATGCTGCTGAGTTCAGTGGTTTAAACACGTTATTTAGTGAAAACAACGAACAAAAGCAACATATCGCCTTAGGCTCTGTTAAATCTCAAGTCGGTCATACAAAAGCGGCTGCCGGTACTGCGGGTATCATAAAAGCTGCACTTGCACTTCACCATAAAGTATTACCAGCAACCATTAATGTTGATAAACCAAACCCAAGTTTAGAGATTGAAAATTCTCCATTATATGTCAATAACGAGACACGTCCTTGGATGCCTCGTGCCGATGGTGTTAAACGCCGTGCAGGTGTGAGTTCATTTGGTTTTGGTGGTACAAACTTCCATTTCGTAATGGAAGAATATAAAGCAAGCCATGATATTGCATACCGTTTAAACGAAGTAGCACAAACATTAGTAATTAGCGCAACAAACAAAGCAGCATTAACAACAACGTTAAAAGGCTGGTTAACTAAGCTTGCTGTTGAAACGGATCTGCAAGCGTTTGCTTTTAATGCATTGGTGATTGAAAACCCATTTAAAACACCAAGCAGTGAATTGGCGCGTTGTGGTTTTATTGCTAAAAATGCACTTCAAGCGATCGAAAAAATTACACAAGTATTAAAAAATCTTGAAAGTGATGATACGTCATGGAGCAAACCAACGGGCATCTATTACCGTGAGTCTGCGATTGAAGTGCAAGGTAAAGTCGTTGCATTGTTCTCGGGGCAAGGCTCTCAATATGTGAACATGGGTCGTGATTTAACCTGTAACTTTCCAACTATGTTAGCCACCAGCGCTAAGATGGATAAAAGTTTCACTGATGCAGGCAAAGCTCAACTTTCAAGTACTGTGTTCCCACTGCCTGTGTTTACAGAAACAGAGCGTAAAGCGCATGATGAGAACCTACGCCTAACACAAAATGCACAACCTGCAATTGGTACATTTAGTGCCGGTCTATTTAATACCTTCAAACAAGCGGGTCTAACGGTAGATTTTGCTGCTGGACATAGCTTTGGTGAATTAACTGCACTGTGGGCTGCTGGTGTACTTTCAGAAGACGATTACATGTTGCTTGCACGTAGTCGTGGTGCTGCAATGTCCGCACCTGAAGATAAAGATTTTGACGCTGGAACCATGGCTGCTGTTGTTGGCTCTCCTGCAAAAGTTGCACTGGATATTAAAGATATTGATGGTGTTTCAATTGCTAACTACAACTCAAATAACCAAGTGGTTATTGCCGGTGTAACAGCACAAATTGAAGTGGCTGTTGAGCAGCTACAAGCTAAAGGTTACAAGGTTGTTAAACTGCCAGTTTCTGCGGCTTTCCATACGGAGTTAGTAGGACATGCACAAAAACCATTTGCAGATGTGATTGATAGTGTTGAGTTTAATAACCCAACTATGCCTGTATTTGCAAACGGCACCGCTAAAGCACATTCATCTAATGCAGATGAGATCAAAGCGACACTTAAAAATCATATCTTAGAATCGGTTCATTTCAATGAAGAGATTGATAACTTATATGCTGCTGGCGGTCGTGTATTTATCGAGTTTGGTCCTAAGAATGTATTAACACGTTTAGTGGATAACATCTTAAAAGATAAAAACGATGTAGTTACCATTGCTGTAAACAGTAACCCTAAAAAATCAGCGGATCAGCAGTTACGTCTAGCTGCTGTTGAGATGGCGGTATTAGGTCTAGCGCTTGATAACATCGACCCATACTCAGCGCAACAACGTCCATTAACTGCACCTAAAAAATCGCCATTAGCGATGAAATTAACCGGTGCTGCTTACGTTAATCCAAAAACTGAAAAAGCATTTAGCGATGCATTAAGTGATGGTTGGACAGTATCTTCTGCTGAACCAAAAGTAGTAGTTAAAGAAGTTATCAAAGAAGTAATCGTTGAAAAGATCGTTGAAGTTGAAAAAATTGTTTACGTAGAAAAAGGCGGTTCTGCTGTTACAACACAAAGCAACTCTGCAGACATGGCGAGTTCAATTGAGCGCAGTGTAGAAAGCTTTGTTAATCATCAATCACAACTACTTGATGTGCACCAATCATATATGCAGGGCCCACAGGAGTACGCTAAAACATTCCAAGAGGTATTAACTGCTCAATCGGGTGCCACAGAGTTACCAGAAGGGTTAGATAAAACCTTAGGCTTGTACCATGACTTCCAATCGGAAACATTACGTGTTCATGAAACCTACCTAAATAGCCAAACAGAAAATATGGGTAAGATGTTAGACAACTTATCTGAACAACCTGTTGCAGCAAAGCGAAGTGCGCCTGTTTCTGCGCCACTAACTGCTAAAGCTACGTCAGCTTCAAACAATATTGTACCGATTACGGCTGCAAAACCTGTTACGGCGCCGGCGCCTGTACAACTAACACAAACAGTTACTCAACCAAAACCTGAAGTAACCTTGTCACCAGCACCCGTAACGCAACCTTCTCCAGTTGTTCAGTCTGCACCAGCCTTGGATCTTAATAAGATTCAGACTGTGATGTTAGATGTTGTTGCAGAGAAAACCGGTTATCCAACAGAGATGCTTGAACTAAGCATGGATATGGAAGCAGACCTTGGTATTGATTCAATCAAACGTGTTGAAATCTTAGGTTCAGTACAAGATGAAATTTCAGATCTACCTGAGCTTAACCCTGAAGATTTAGCAGAGCTACGTACATTAGGCGAGATAGTTGACTACATGAAGTCTAAAGCTTCAACTGTAGCGCCAGTTACTTCTGTTGTGGCGAGTGCTGCACCTGTAGCATCAATCGATTTAGATAAAATTCAAAACGTAATGATGTCAGTGGTTGCCGATAAAACCGGTTACCCAACAGAGATGCTTGAATTAAGCATGGATATGGAAGCTGATTTAGGTATCGACTCTATTAAACGTGTTGAGATTTTAGGCTCAGTGCAAGATGAAATTACCGACCTACCTGAGCTTAACCCAGAAGATTTAGCTGAGCTGCGTACGCTTGGTGAAATCGTTGATTATATGAAATCGAAAGCGTTAGCTGTAGCACCTGAAGCTTCAATCGATTTAGATAAAATTCAAAACGTAATGATGTCAGTGGTTGCCGATAAAACTGGTTACCCAACAGAGATGCTTGAACTAAGCATGGATATGGAAGCAGATCTTGGTATCGACTCTATTAAACGTGTTGAGATTTTAGGTGCAGTGCAAGACGAAATTACTGACTTACCTGAACTGAATCCTGAAGATTTAGCAGAGCTGCGTACTTTAGGTGAAATCGTAGACTACATGAAGTCTAAAGCGTCAGCTGTAGCACTAGTTGCTTCTGTTGTGGCGAGTGCCGCACCTGTAGCGTCAATCGATTTAGATAAAATCCAAAACGTAATGATGTCAGTGGTTGCCGATAAAACCGGTTACCCAACAGAGATGCTTGAATTAAGCATGGATATGGAAGCTGATTTAGGTATCGACTCTATTAAACGTGTTGAGATTTTAGGTGCAGTACAGGATGAAATTACTGACTTACCTGAACTGAACCCTGAAGATTTAGCTGAATTGCGTACATTAGGTGAAATCGTAGACTATATGAAGTCTAAAGCTTCTGCAGTGGCTCCTATTAGTTCACCTATTGCTTCTGCTCCAGTAGCATCGATTGACTTAGACAAAATTCAAACCGTAATGATGTTTGTGGTTGCCGATAAAACCGGTTACCCAACAGAAATGCTTGAACTAAGCATGGATATGGAAGCGGACCTTGGTATCGACTCTATCAAACGTGTTGAAATTTTAGGCGCTGTGCAAGATGAAATTACTGACTTACCTGAACTGAACCCTGAAGATTTAGCTGAATTGCGTACATTAGGTGAAATCGTAGAGTATATGAAGTCGAAAGCGTCAGCTGTAGCGCCTGTTTCTAATAGTGCACCAGTTGCTGTTGCTGCCGTAGCTTCAATCGATTTAGATAAAATCCAAAACGTAATGATGTTTGTGGTTGCCGATAAAACCGGTTACCCATCTGAGATGTTAGAGCTTGCGATGGATATGGAAGCCGATCTTGGTATTGATTCTATCAAACGAGTTGAGATCTTAGGCGCAGTGCAAGATGAGATAACTGATCTTCCTGAGCTTAACCCTGAAGATTTAGCTGAATTACGTACACTTGGTGAGATTGTAAACTATATGCAATCTAAAGCGGGTGCACTTTCTCCAACAGCTGAAGTGGCTATAACAGCTACAATCGATTTAGAAAAAATCCAATCGGTAATGATGTCAGTGGTTGCAGATAAAACTGGTTACCCATCTGAGATGTTAGAGCTTGCGATGGATATGGAAGCCGATCTTGGTATCGATTCTATCAAACGTGTTGAGATCTTAGGCGCTGTGCAAGATGAAATTACAGACCTACCAGAGCTTAACCCTGAAGACTTAGCTGAGCTACGTACTCTAGGTGAGATCGTTAGCTATATGCAATCTAAAGCGGGGGCAACTACTACACCTTCAGTAGCATCTACTTCAACAACACCAGTGATTGTTAGTGAAATTAATAACAGTTTTGAACCTGCGCCAAGTAGCACGGTAGTTGTAAAACACATCGATGCAGTGGTTAACCAAGCAGAAAATAAGAATGGTGAAAACCTACTGTTAGTTGATGATGGTGAAGGCAGCGCAGTTCGCCTTGCTGAAAAACTTAATCAACAGGGCTGGTCTGTGACGGTAGTTAAGCCATCGTGGGTACAAACGACAAGTTCTAAATCATTCTCTAAAGCGGTGAATGTGGTTGAATTAAACCAACTTGATGAGAAAGAGCTACAGGAAATTTTAGCGACACAAGCGACTTGGCATGCTGTTGTTTACCTGCAAGCTAAAACAGCAATTGAAGGCATTGAATACCCACAAGCTTCTAAGCAAGGTTTACAACTCGCATTTCTATTAGCAAAATTAACGGGTCTTGCTGCTAACAATACTGATGCCCGTTCATCATTTTTGGTGTTAACACGTCAAGGTGGTAGTTTTGGTGTTGAAAACAATGAGTTAAACAGTGACTTAGTACAAACAGGTTTAACGGGTTTAGTGAAAACAATTAACCATGAGTGGCCAAATGTTTTCTGTCGCGCAGTTGATGTTGCAACAAAATTTGGTGCAGACAAAGTAGCAAATATCGTTTTTGATGAGCTAAACGATAGCAACCAAACTCCCGTAGAAGTTGGTTTTAATACTAATGGCCGTTTAACACTTGTTGGTGAAAAAACCGATAGTTATGCACTGCAATCAGGTAATAGCATCGATGAGAATTCGCTATTCCTAGTCAGTGGCGGTGCAAAAGGGGTGACAGCACATTGTGTTATCCGTTTAGCACAAACATATAAATCTAAGTTTATTCTGTTAGGTCGCTCGAAATATGAGAGCAGCGAACCAAGTTGGGCAAACGGTATTACTGAAGAAGTTGCACTTAAAAAGGCGGCTATGCAACACCTTATCGCAAGTGGTGAAAAACCAACACCTGTTGCAGTCAATAACTTTATTAAACCGGTACTTGCTAACCGTGAGATCACCTTAACACTTGATTCAATTCAAGCTGCTGGTGGTGTTGCACAATATGTAAGTGCTGATGTAACCGACAGTGAAAGTGTATTAAATGCGGTGTCACCGATCACTGAGTTGTGGGGCGATATTAGCGGGCTTATCCATGGCGCAGGTGTATTGGCTGATAAGTTTATTGAACAGAAAACATTAAGTGATTTAGAAGCGGTTTACAGTACTAAAATCGATGGTCTGTTATCGATGCTTGCTTGTGTTGAAATAGAGCAGATAAAACACCTTGTTATGTTCTCATCGGCCGCTGGTTTCTACGGTAACCCTGGTCAATCTGATTACTCGATGGCGAACGATATCTTAAACAAAACAGCGTTCCGCTTCAAAGCACTAAACCCTCAAGCGCAAGTAGTGAGCTTTAACTGGGGACCGTGGGATGGCGGCATGGTAACACCGGAGCTTAAACGTATGTTTAACGATCGTGGTGTGTACATTATTCCACTCGACGCAGGCGCACAGTTATTAGTCAGTGAATTAGCTGCTGATACAAACCGTTGTGCTCAAATCCTAGTGGGAAATGACATGGGCGGTGAAGAAGAGTCTTCAGTTGAGGCTGAAACAAAGGAATCGCCTGTAAAAAAGCCAGAATCTAACCAGTTGAGCTCTCAAGCGACAGGAGAAAGTGATCTTGTAAAAAAGCCACAAGTTAGTCGCTTCACTAAGAATTTATTAGCGACTAACAATGCCTTTTTTGCCGATCACCAAATTGGTGAGAATCAAGTGTTTCCAACTGTCTGTGCAATAGCATGGATGGTGGAGGCATCTGAATCAGCTTATACAGGTTATCACTACCTTGGTTTGAAAAATTACAAACTATTCAAAGGTATTATCTTTGATGGCACGCAAGCTGAAGATTATTTGATTGATCTTAAATTGTTGAATGACACAGGTGAGCAACTAGAAGTTGAAGTTAAAATTTCAAGTGAGAAAGCGGGTAAAACTGCTTTCCACTATAGTGCTGTTTTAACCCTAACTAATAACAAAGAGTCTGCGCCGGTTTATCAAGCTGAACTACCTGCTATCAGTGCACAGCAGCATAATCTCTATGACGATGGTACTCTATTTCATGGTGAAAGCTTGCAGGGTATTACTGCAATCAATCACTGTGATGATCAAGGCTTAATATTGAGCTGTGTTATTAATAGCAGTGTTAAACAAAAACAGGGCGAGTTTGATGTCACCAATAACAACGTATTCGCTAATGATCTGGTTTATCAGGCGTTATTAGTTTGGGTACGCAAACAGTTAGGTTTGGGTAGTTTGCCATCGGCTACTGCGCAATGGTCAGTTTATCAGGAAGTACCTGTTGATCAGCCTTTCTATCTGAAACTTGAATTAACGGCTAACAAAAGAAACAAAAAAGTGATTGCTGATATACAGATAATTAATACAGATAAGCAGATCCTTGCTTCGATTGTTGGTGCACAAGTAACAGCAAGTGAAACCCTTAATGATCTATTTTTAAAAGTGGATAAATAATGGTGTCAGACTTTTCTTTAAATAAAATCGAGTCACCGCTTGTGGTGATCGGTTTTAACGCTATTTTTAACGATCTAAATAATATCGATCAGGTTGAAGCCTCTTTATATCGTGGCGAAAGCTTAACGGAAAGTTCACCGATAAAGGCGAACTTTTCAGAACTTTGTAAGCAGTGTGCAAACTTAGTGGTTGAGTCTAATAACTTAACTGCCCAGCAGATAGCTGTAATTGTTATTAATGACAATAGTAATGAGGTTATTGAGGGCGCTGAGCAGGCTCACTTTAGTTATGAAACGGTTACTCACCTCAATGATGCACTAACGCGCAGTGAGCAGATTATTAATAGTGAAACAGACGTTGCAGTGTTAATTATTAGCGCTTCGTTGCTATCTGAAACTAACAATGTTTCACAAGCGAGCATCAGTTTTGATGCGTCTTTCACTGGTTATAGCTCTCTGCAAGGGGCTGCTTGTCTATTATTAAGCAGTGAATTTTTTGCACAGAAAAACAGCAGTGTTATCTATAGCACTATCACTAATGTTTTCAGTGGTGCTCATGGTGATATCGAAACAATCATTGAGCAATCATTAAAGTCAGCTTCGCTTTCGAGTGAAGAGGTGAGTAGTTTAGAAGTAAGTGCCTGTGTAAATAACCAGTTGTCTGTTGTGGAGCAAAAAGCGTTAATAAAAGCTTATAGTGCTAGCAGTGGTTTTAAAAAACTAACCACAGCAATCAGCTGTCAGAAAAGTGTACTGGGTGATAACGGTACATTGTCTGAGCTGATGGGGCTGATACACTCTGTTATCTCATTGCAACAGCGCTATCGCCCTGCGGTTAAAGACTGGAGTACTCCATCAACAGTGTTGTTAGCTGATTGGTCGGACTCTCCTTTTTATCTATTTAATCAAGCTTCGCCTGTTTTCCCAACTGATTCAGGAAAACCACGCGTTAACGCCTATAGCTTATTAACTGATCAAACATACAGTCATCTATTGTTAACTGAGCCTGCGGGCAATTCAGTGCGTCAAAACGGTTTTAACAGTAACTCGAAACAGTCACTGTTTATTATCAGCGCAAATAATGAATCAAATTTGTTAGCTAAATTAGCACTGTTAACCATTGGTGAAGATCTTAAGGCCTTTGCAGAGAGACTTTATAAAAACAAAGCTGACTGTGTATATAACGTGGTCTTAATTGCAGACTCTATTGAAGAGCTTCAAAAAGAACTGAATTTGAGTTTAGTGGGTGTTAAAACTGCCTTTGAAAAGAATTCTGATTGGAAAACACCAAAGGGTAGTTACTTTACCAGCCAACCTGAAAAAGCTGCTAAAACTGCGTTTTTATACCCCGGTATTGGTGCGACCTACGTGGGCCTTGGCCGAGAGCTGTTTCATCTGTTTCCCGAGATCTATCCAAGTGTTGTTGGCCTTGCCGATAATATTGGTGCATCGTTAAAAGATGAGCTTTTAAATCCTCGTTCGGTGGTTTCTCTTGGTTTTAAAGAGTTAAAACAGTTAGATCTAGATTTACGTAACAGTTTGGCAAATATCGCTGAATGTGGTGTCGGTTATGCCTGCGTATTTACCAAAATATTTGAACAAGTATTTAATATTAAAGCGGATTATGCCAGTGGATACAGCATGGGAGAGGTGAGTATGTTTGCCGCTCTTGGTTGCTGGAAAAATCCAGGTTTAATGAGTGCGCGTTTGGCAAATTCAGATACCTTTAACCATCAGCTTTCCAGTGAACTACGTGCTATCCGTAAGTTATGGAATTTGCCTGATATTGAGACAGGGCAATTTGAGCAGATTTGGGAAACCTACAGTATTAAAGGTAGTGCAGAGCAAGTTAATGCGGCGATCAAAGCAGATGAACGTGTTTACGTGACCATCGTTAATACACCAGATAGTTTAACCATTGGTGGTTTCCCTGAAGATTGTTTGAAGGTAATTAAACGCCTTGGTGTTCGCGCAATGCCACTTAACATGGCTAATGCTATTCACAGTGAACCTGCGTATCAAGAGTATGACAAGATGTTATCGCTTTATAGCATGCCTGTTACCGAGCGTATTCAAACTAAGATGATCTCCAGCTCATGTTATCTGCCTATCCCGCAGCTTGAAAAAGCGATTGCGGTGAGCATTGCTAAATGTCTTTGTATGCCTGTCGATTTCCCGCGTTTGATTAATACCCTAGCTGACAAAGGCTCGAAGGTATTTATTGAGATGGGCGCCGGACGTTCGCTTTGTAGCTGGACAGACAAGATCTTAAAAACCAATGTTACAAATAATAGCCCTGCTAATGATAATCACATCAGTGTGCCAGTGAACGCCAAAGGCACCGATGATCAACTGACCTATGCACGTGCCGCCGCCAAGCTGTTTAGCTTTGGTGTAGACATCAATCTTGAATCCTTTTTCAGCGGTTCATTGCTTGTGCAAGTTAAATAAGAGAGTTAAGAGTTTATGGAAAACATTGCCATTGTTGGTATTGCAAACCTCTTCCCCGGTTCAAGTAAACCAAAAGAGTTTTGGACACAACTGTTAAATAAACAAGATAATAGAACAGAAATTACACAAGCTGAGATGGGTGTTGATCCCGCTAAGTATTTAGGTAAAAAAGGCGATACGGATAAATTCTACTGCATGTACGGTGGTTACATTCGTGGTTTTGATTTCGATGCAAGTCCATTCATAAAACGTGGTTTGAATGAAAGCTACTTGAACCAACTTGATGACCTTAACAAGTGGGGGCTATATGTTACTCAGCAAGCGTTAACAGACGCGGGTTACTGGGGC
>Ga0209292_1005179_pt1 | contig 13399 bp, 10 predicted proteins | sample GOMGulsemesocosm_2_FD_184634 | JGI IMG/M metagenome (GOLD analysis project Ga0209292, IMG submission 184634) | Methane-oxidizing microbial communities from mesocosms in the Gulf of Mexico - GOM9C Gulf of Mexico (SPAdes) (version 2) | ecosystem: Environmental > Aquatic > Marine > Cold seeps... | reverse complement strand
AAAAAAAGCTGGATAATAGCGGCTTTTCCCCGTATAAATCATAACTAAATATAAAAAATAAACCTCAAGGATATTCAAATGACTTCTGCGATCCAAGCAATTAATTATGCCAATCATAGCCAAGTAAAAATTAAAACAACTCGAGACTATCAACATGCTAAAGGACAGCAAGTAGTACCATTGATAATTCATGAATTTTCACGTGCTAGCGGTGAAATGCCAATTGTATTTGTTAAAAATGCACAGACAGGTGAATTTCAATCGGTTGCCTTACTTGGTCTAATGGCCAATGAAAACCTTTTCTACAGTGAAGATAAGTGGTTATCAAACTACCTTCCGGCACTTATTACCCATCACCCATTTGCCTTAGTACCAACACAAAATGATGAAAATCAGCTTCAAGTTGTCATTAAAGAAGACAGCCACCTTGTGTCAAATGAAGAAGGCAATGCTCTTTTTGATGATGAAGGTAATGAAACCGAATATATGGAGAAGCGTAAAAATGCATTAGGTCAATATTTTGAAAATACTCAGACAACTAAAGCATTTATCGAATTATTAGTCGAAAAGTCTCTCTTAAGTGAGCAAAATCTATCAATGAAACTTAATGGCGAGAATATTGGCATTAATGGGGTTTATTTAGTTGATGAAAAAGCCCTAAGTGCTTTATCTGATAAAGATTTCCTTATCCTACGTCAAAGAGGTTATTTGGCACCTATTTATAATCATCTAAGCTCTTTACACCAGCTAACCAGTTTAGCTAAATTAAAAAGCGAAAAGTAATTATAAAACTATAAATAGTGGGAGGATACATGGCAAATGAACAAGTGAAATCTATTGCAATTGTTGGCGGTGGTTCATCGGGCTGGATGACAGCTCTTTATTTAAATAAGCTCTATAATCATAGTCAAGCTAACGTAGCTATTACACTGATTGAAAGTCCTAATATTCCCACTGTTGGTGTTGGTGAAGCAACGGTACATAACATTCGCAGCTACTTTGCCGCCATGGGCTTAGATGAAAAGGAGCTGTTGCAAGCGACTAATGCTACGTTGAAGACAGGCATAATGTTTCGTAACTGGATGAAACCAAACCAAGACGGTTCGACGCATGAGTATTTTCATTCATTTGAGCAGCAGAATATCGGTCGGGTAATTGACATATCCTCTGCTTGGATTCTTGATAAAGGTTTTGAAAAAGAGCGTTATGATGAAGCAATTTCAATCTCATCACATCTAATTAAAGAAGGTTTATCACCTAAGAATGCAAACTCACGTGGTTATGAAGGCGTTGTCCCCTATGGATACCATCTCGACGCGATAAAAATGGCCGCCTTTATGGCTAAAAAGGGTGTTGAGGCAGGGATAAAACACGTAAAAGCATCGGTAGACACTGTTGATGTCGACGGTGAGAATATTGTTGCTGTTCACACAGATAAAGGCAGCTTTAGCGCTGATTTATTTATAGATTGCACCGGTTTCAAAGGGCTGTTAATAAATCAGGTTAAAGACAGAAAAACTAACTGGCAATCTTTTGAAGATGCATTGCCCTGTAATAAAGCCGTTGCCGTACAACTTGCTTATGACAATGAGCAAGAGCCGAAACCATATACTGAAGCAACTGCATTAAGTAATGGTTGGGTTTGGCAAATAGACTTAAATAATCGTCGTGGTACTGGATATGTTTATGATGGTAACCGGATCAGTAAAGAAGAAGCTGAAACCGAGTTACTTGATCACCTCAATGAAGGTAACGGGCGTGATAAAGAAGTACTTCGCACGGTACATCTTGATATGAATATTGGCTGTTTAAAAGAGTTTTGGGTAGGTAATTGTCTTGCTCTTGGTTTATCTGGAGGTTTTATTGAGCCGCTTGAATCTACCGGCTTACACTTAATTAATGCGAGCGCTAGGCTATTAGGGACTCACCTAACAAGTAAGCATACCGAGCAATCAGTTCGAGATTCATATAATAAAATTATGAATGGTACCTATCAAGATTTAAAGCAATTTATTGTTTTACATTATTGCCTAACAGACCGAGACGATACTGACTTTTGGCGCGAAGTTCATAAAACGGCACAATACTGTGATGGCTTAGAAGAAAAACTCGCAACTTGGCAACATAAAATCTGCGAATACATGGACTTAGCGGGTAACTATATCACTATGTTTTCTGATGAAAATTACCGTGCAGTTTTGTATGGTATGAACCATTACCCTAAGTTGCATTTATCTGCCGATAGCGAAGAAAACAATAAAATGTATGATGAGTTTAGTAGTAGGGTTAAGCAAGTTAGCAATATGGTTATGCCACATCGCGATTACTTAAAGAACCTGCATAAACCGCAGAAAGCATAATTTTTTCTTGGAGCATCTGTCATGTCAAATGAGCATGCGATTAAAAAAATAGTGATTGTTGGGGGGGGGACTGCAGGATGGTTAGCGGCCAATCACTTAGCGAAAAATTTAATTACCCCCAATCAAGGTAGTGTAGAGATCACCTTGGTTGAATCTGCGAACATACCTACAATTGGCGTTGGAGAGGGCACTGTGCCCATGATGCGCCAGTCGTTGCAGCATCTTGGTATAAGTGAAACGGAGTTTATTTTAGCGTGTGATGCGACCTTTAAACAGGGCATTAAATTCGTAGACTGGACGGCAAACCCTATTGCAGGTAAGCCCAATTATTACCACCATATTTTTGATTATCCACAAACCAGTAACGTTGATTTAACGGCTTACTGGTTAAAGAATATAAAAAATACTGGTATGAGCTATGTTAATGCTTTATCCATCCAAGGCCAAATGTGTGATGCGGGCTTAGCGCCTAAAATGATCACCACACCTGAGTTTCAAGGTGCAGCATCGTATGGTTACCATCTTGATGCCAACAAATTCTCGGCATTATTGGCTAAAAATGCCGTTAATAAGTTAGGCGTTAATCATATCCAAGCTGATGTGCTTGATATTACTCAACATGAAAACAGTGAAATAAAGTCTTTGATAACAAAGGACGGCCAAACTATTAGCGGTGATTTTTTTGTTGATTGCACTGGTTTTAAATCACTGTTGTTAGGTGAAAAGCTTAAAGTATCCTTTAAAGATAAAAGTGATACGCTTTTCGTGGATCATGCGGTAGCAATTCAAGTGCCTTACGAGAAAGTTGATGCTCCTATAGCGTCTCATACTATATCAACAGCTCTTACTTCAGGTTGGGTCTGGGATATAGGTCTAAAAGAACGTCGTGGTATTGGTCATGTATATTCATCACGATATACCAGCCATGAGCAAGCAGAGCAGGATTTAAGAGCTTATATTGGTCCTATGGCAGATAATGTTGATAGTCGACTCATTCCAATGAAAATTGGTTATAGAGAGAAATTTTGGCACAAAAACTGTGTAGCGCTAGGTTTATCACAAGGTTTTGTTGAGCCACTAGAGGCAACTGGTTTGTTAGTGTTTGATGCCACTGCAAAGATGTTAGCAGAGCAATTCCCTAGTAGTAAGCTCGATATGCCACTCATAGCGAAGCAGTTTAATGAGCGAGTCACCACTAGCTGGGATAATGTTATCGACTTTGTAAAAGCACATTATTGTTTATCAAAGCGAGATGATAGTGATTTTTGGTTAGATAATCGAGCAAGTGACAGTATCCCTGATTCACTAAAGGAGCGGTTAGCTAGATGGAAGCATCAACCACCTAGTGCTTATGACTTTGCCAGTAAGTTTGATATTTTTAATCTAGAAAATTATCAATATATACTTTATGGAATGGACTTCGATACTAACTTGGATAATTTTCAACACCGGCTAGCTAAGGATAGTAGAGCCAATGAAGAGTTTGCAGCAATTCAAAATCAAACAAAGTTTGCCTTGAGTAAGCTTCCCAAACATCGTGATTTAATTGATAAAATTTATCAACACGGCTTACAAAAAATATAAAGTCATCTCCAGCATTATGCCGGGAGTAATGAAAGCAGGTATAACATTAAAGTGTTAAACCTGCTTTCTTCATTTTTATAGCATAGGGGGCTAATTGCTCTCGGTATTTATGCCATGAATTTATTGATGACTTAAAGATAGGTTTGCGTATCTGAGCATTGCTAACAGTGTGAACCGTTCGTTTATTGTGATGAAAATCAATACAACCCTGTTGCATGTCTAGTGCTAAAAAGTTTAATAGTTCGGTAGTCGTTTTCTCCTGATTACTTACTAACCTTTTATAATCTAAAATGAATATTTTCCCAGGTATGACCGATATCCAATGTTTCATTAGCTGATATTGAACGATTATCATGTCCGTGAGTTCATCAAGATCATAACTGTATTGATTACCTGTACTTAAAATCTGTTGATAAGCACCCAGCAATAAGTCCATAGGAGGGCGAAGACAATAGACTATTTTAGCTTGAGGAAGTGCCTTATGAATCAAGCCTATGGCTTTGTAATTTAGTGGCATTTTATCGGTGAAGTATCTTGCTGTATTGATGTGTTGGGTAAGTCTTAGGTATGTCTCTCCAATGTCACTCCATTGCGAGAGCGATAACTCATCAGCCCAAAAAGGAAATTGTTTTTTGGGTTTTACCGCTTGCAGAATATCTTGTGTTGCTTGTGCAAGTTCAAACAGTTCATCACCGGCAGTAACCAATGAATGGGAAGAGATAATTTGTTCAGCTAATGTTGTGCCTGAGCGAGGTAGCCCACAAATAAAAATGGGGCAATCACCTTGTGCTAAAGTTGTGTTATTGCCAGAAGGGTTTGCACATAGCGCACTATCAAAAACTTTTGCAATATGTTTGTGCTCATCGAGTTCTTTTTGATGATTATAATTGAAGCCTTTTCGTTGAGTGGATGCTCCTAGGGTAAGGTATTTAAACGCAGTGGAATATTTTTTTACTGATTGGTAATGTTTAAATAGTGCATAAGCGGCATGGACTACTTGGTTTTTGTTATTAATTGTATCGCTTAATTCAATTATTTCTTTTAGATCTTCCACATACTGTTCAGGCATTGTCGGTGTAATATCACTGCGTAGCCAATAAGGGGGGGTAAAGTCTCTTTGTTGGTCAATGCAAGTTTCAAAACACTGTTGCGCTTCAATAAACTTCCCAGCTTCTTTATACATAATACCTAAACTATTACGCCATGATATGTTGCTTGGTGCGAGTTTAACGGCTTCTTCTATCGCTGATAATGCTTCATTGGGTTGACGCATAAACCGCAAAGCACTTGATAGGTTAAAATGACTTAACGAGTCATTAGGGATTAAATCTATTAAGGCTTGTGCATATTGGGCTAATTTCAAATATTTCTGTTGAAAAGATAATACTTGATAAAGAAGGTGGTAAGCCTCAGTCGATGTTGGAACTTGAAAAATAATTTGTTCGGCTAAGTGCTCGGCATTGGCGGCCTGTCGTTGGTTTATTGCTTCTTTAAGCTTAACAAGGGCATCTTCAAGGCTAATGTCTATAACTGAAGAATCAGGAGCTAATGTGAGGGGGATAGTTTTCATCAAGTTGCACTGCTCTTACTTATTTGGGAGAAGGGTTACGGGAGCGATTTGTTACTTTTATAACAAACGAAAGCTATCATAATCATCAATGACCTGTATATTATTTTTTCACTACCAAACCTCAGATAATTCGGATGTGCGATATCACAAGTGTGTGTGATTTTGTTACTGGATGGTTTATTTGTGTATTTAATTTTGACAGCGCTGTCAAAATTAAGGATAGTTAGTCTAACAATAACATCTAAAGAAGAGCAGTCTTTATCATTTAAAGCTGTATAAGGTCCTTTAACATGTACATAAAGAAGATGAATAAAAAAATGTTGGCGCTTACTATTGCCGCTAGCTTATCTTTACTCGGTTGTGAAAAAGCTTCTAAGCCAGCGGTTGATACTGGCGAAAAAATCAATTTACAGGCGATATACTCGGTAACGCAAAATGACATAGATAAGATCGCTCAGAATTTGGATGTAAATTATCGAGTGATCACAAATATACCCACCGATAAATGTGACAGTAAGGTAGCCGATGGCGCTTGCTTTGAAGTCGAACTAACTTTTACCGCGAAAAAAGCCATTGCAGCGAAAGATTGGACTATTCATTTTAGCCAGATTGCGCCTATTCAATCATTTGAAAGCGATTCGTTTAACATAAAGCACATAAATGGCGATTTACATCAAATCAGCTTAAAAGACACCTTCGCTGGTTTTGCCGCAGGTGAACAAAAAACGTTAAACTTTCGCGCCATGTTTTGGTCGTTAGCAGAGTCAGATGTTATGCCAAACTACATTGTTAGTGCTCCTGGCTTAGAGGCGCGTGTGGTAGAGAGTACTGTGCCGTATATTGATAAAGATACAGGTCTAGAAATTGTTCCACATGCAGAAACGTTTACCGATATTAGCACCCAGTTTAAACGTAGTGCAGATGATAAAACTCAATGGTTAACGAGTGAAAAACTCTATCAACGTAATTCAGTGCTTGTTGAAGATGAGTTATCTGTTTTACAGGCGATTATTCCTACGCCTAAATCAGTTAGCATCGATGATAATAGTGGCTTTGCTGATATTAGCCAAGGTATTGCTGTTTCATTGGGCAATGTTAAGCACAAAGAAGTTGATGCCGCACTTTCACGTTTAAGTGATCTAGGCATCAATCAGAGCGTTACAGGGTTACCATTACGTTTAAGCATTATAAATAATGGCGATAAAATAATTGGTAGTTACAGTTTAACAGTAACGGCAAAAGAAATTGTTATTATCGGTGTTGATGGTAATGGTGTTTTTAATGGCTTGCAATCATTGGCAAGTTTAGTGACGGTTGGCGAATCTCGACTACCCATGTTGACGGTTAATGATGAGCCACACTTTGCTTTTCGAGGTATGTTAGTTGACGTTGCCCGTAATTTTCACTCTAAAGAGTTTATTCTCACGCTGCTCGATCAAATGGCTGCATATAAACTCAATAAATTGCATTTGCATCTTGGGGATGACGAAGGCTGGCGTTTAGAAATTCCAAGCTTACCTGAACTAACTGACATTGGTGCAAAACGCTGCTTTGATGTGACTGAAGAGAACTGCTTAATATCTCAATTAGGCGCAGGTGTTGATGAAAATTCATCGGTGAGTGGCTATTACAGCGTCAGCGATTACCAAGAAATTTTGCAAGCTGCAACGGCACGTCATATTCAAGTGATCCCATCACTTGATATGCCAGGTCATTCACGCGCTTCTATCAAGGCAATGACGGCACGTTATAAGAAATTTATGGCGTTAGAAGATGAAGCAAAAGCGACACAGTTTTTGTTAGAAGATTTTGAAGATAAAACCAAATATTCATCAGTACAGTTTTATGGTGATAACACTATTAATGCGTGTTTAGAATCTTCATATGACTTTGTTATTGAAGTCATGACACAAGTAAAGAAAATTCATGCTGACGCAGGCCAACCGCTTACTCGTTATCATATTGGTGCAGATGAAACGGCAGGTGCTTGGTTAGAATCCCCCGCTTGTAAAGCTTTTGTTGCTAATAATGACAAAGGTGTTACTCAAATGAGTGAGTTAGGTGCCTATTTTATTGAGCGAGTTGCCGGAATTTTATCTGATCTTGATATTGAAACGGCTGGTTGGAGTGATGGTATGGAGCATACTCGTAAGGAGAATATGCCAGCTATCGTTCAAGCAAATGCTTGGGATGCACTGTTTTGGGGAGGGCACGATAAAGTTCATCAATTAGCAAACAGAGATTGGCAAGTGGTTCTTTCGAGTCCAGATGTATTATATTTTGATTTTCCACATGAAGCCGATCCAAAAGAACATGGCTATTATTGGGCATCACGACATACCAATACTGAAAAAGTATTCCAGTTTATGCCGGATAACTTACCCGTTCATGCTGAGTTTTGGTTAGATAGACAAGACAATGCTTATGTTGCCGATGACACCAAAACGCCATTAGCATCAGGTCAAAAATTTTTAGGCATTCAAGGTCAGTTATGGAGTGAAAATGTTCGTACTGATGACATGGTCGAGCATAAGGTGTTCCCTCGTTTATTAGCGCTTGCAGAGCGTGCATGGCATCAAGCGGACTGGGCAGTACCTTATAATTATCAAGGTGCAAAATATTCAACTGAGAGCAATACGTTTACCGATGAATTAAGAGTAATGCGTGATAGTCAGTGGTCTTTATTTGCCAATACTTTAGGATACAAAGAGTTTGCAAAACTTGATTTAGCACACGTTGATTATCGCTTGCCTACCGTAGGTGCTGTTATCAAGGCCGGTAAATTACATGCTAATATCGCTTTTCCTGGTTTAGCCATTGAATATCAAATTAATAACGGCAACTGGCTTACTTATCAAGAGCCTATTGCAGTTTCAGGTAAAGTATCGGTTAGAAGTCGCAGTACTGATGGTTTAAGAGCAAGCCGTACCACGCAAGTTAAATAATAAGTTGAAAATTAACTAACTGGTTTTTATTTAATATTATCAGTTAGTTAGTTTACATTTGGTTACACTTGTAAAAAAAGCTGATATTTTATCCAAAAAAAGAAATGACAACGCTGTCATTTCTAGCTAAGATGAAAAAATCAAAAAATTAATAAATGACAGTTAACATGGGGTCGGTATGCTGACAAGTAGTGGCAAAAACAAAGAATTATTTTTAGGTATTGATGGTGGTGGTAGTAAGTGTAAAGCCATTGTTATGAATGAAGATAATGACATACTTGGTACAGGTATTTCAGGTCCTGGAAATCCATTGCACGGTTTTGAACAAGCGACTAACTCAATCACTGAGTCTGCAAAATTAGCACTAGAAGATGCGGGTTTAGCACATATCGAACTAAGTGAGTTAGTGGCCGGTGTGGGCCTTGCTGGCGTAAATCTCCCAGTGTTATTTGATCAAATGGCAGCTTGGAAACATCCTTTTAAAACAATCCATTTAGCTACCGATTTATTAATCGCCTGCCTTGGTGCTCATGATGGCAGCGATGGCGCTGTTATTATCAGTGGTACTGGCTCATGTGGTTTTTCTTGTGTTGATGAACAATACACTATTGTTGGCGCACATGGGTTTCCTCATGGTGATAAAGGCAGTGGTGCTTGGTTTGGTTTACAAGGCGTTAAGCAGGTTCTATTATCTCTCGATGGTTTAGTTCAACCAACCTTGATGTCTGATGTATTACTGAAAAAACTTAACTGTAAGGACGATACAGATCTTGTTGAAGCCGTAGCTAGCCAAAAAGCTACATTCTATGCCCAGCAAGCTAATTTAGTATTTGATGCCGCAGAGCAGGGTGATAAAGTTGCCCTAGCTATTGTTGATGAAGGTGCTGAATATATTAATAGTATTGCCCGTACTTTATCGGCAAAAAATCCTCCTCGCCTCTCTATGTTAGGTGGCTTAACGCCGAGGTTAAAATCTTGGTTAGCACAAGAGATTAGAACAAATCTAGAAGAGCCATTACATGCGCCAGAAGTTGGCTCTGTTATTTATGCCAGACAACAACAAGCAAAACAGGCTGTACAGCAGTCCGCGTAATGGCAATATAAGATAATTTTTTATTTGAATTTGATAATCTAGGACAACAAATGACACAAACACGCTTTCATGCTCAACGACTCTTTGACGGACAAGCTTTCTTCGATGATTTAGTGTTGACCATAGTCGACGGTAAAATTACTGCTATTGACCAAGATACCAGTGATGTTGATGTTACCTCGACAGGCTTAGTTGTGCCTGGTTTTATCGATTTACAAGTTAATGGCGGTGGTGGTGCGTTATTTAACGACACGCCATCGGTTGATAATTTAAAAACGATGATGGCTGCTCATGCCCGATTTGGCACTACAGCGATGATGCCAACCTTGATTACTGATAAATTTGAAGTAATGCAGCAAGCAGCTGATGCCATTGCCCAAGCCTTAATCGAAGGCGTACCCGGTATCCTTGGTGTTCACTTTGAAGGACCTCATTTATCTGTTGATAAAAAAGGCACCCACTGTGCTGATTATATCCGTGCTATTTCAGATGATGAGTGGCGTGTTCTTTCACGTCAAGACATTGGTCAAGTTATCGTAACCCTTGCACCAGAAACAGTGAGCCCTGAAGAAGTAAAGCGTATGGTTGAATTAGGCATTAAAGTTTGTCTAGGTCACACTAATGCCGACTACCAAACAGCTCAAAAGGCTATTGATGCAGGAGCGAGTGGTTTTACCCATTTATTTAATGCGATGTCGCCATTGCAAGGTCGTGAGCCTGGTGTGGTTGGCGCTGCACTTTTAAATAATCATACCAGTTGTGGTTTGATAGTTGATGGTTTCCATGTCGATAACGCGAGTTGTAAATTGGCAATACAAGCTAAACCACAAGGCAAAATATTTTTGGTTACTGACGCAATGCCACCCGTTGGCACAGATCAAACAGAATTCGCTTTATATGACCGTACTGTATACGTAGATAATGGCAAACTTACCTCTACAACAGGTGAACTTGCAGGTTCATCGTTGGATATGGCTAGTGCCGTTAAAAATACCCATAAAGGTTTAGGCATGCCTTTAGATGAATCATTACGTATGGGTAGTTTGTATCCAGCACAATATTTATATCAGAATCAAGCCGTTATTCGCGGTGAACTGAAGCAGGGTTATCAAGCCGATATGGTGGTTTTAAATGACGATCTATCAGTAAAAGAAACTTGGATCTCAGGTAAGAAAGTTTAATGACTACTTGAGTAACTAAGTTACTTATTTAATTAACGCAATAATTATAACAACAACGCAAGTTTATGAGGAAGTTATGGAAATGACCGCAACACAAGAAAACAAACAGAGTAATGCACTACCGATGGTAATCGTCGCTGGGCTATTCTTTATCCTGGGTTTCGTCACCTGGCTAAACGGCTCTTTGATGCCATACTTGCAACAGATTTTGCAATTAACACCTTTTCAAGCCTCACTGATATTATTCTCATTTTATATAGCTGTGACATTTACTGCCTTACCTTCTGCTGCGGTTATCCGTAAAGTCGGCTATAAAAATGGTATGGCACTCGGCTTAGCAACAATGACGTTTGCTGCTTTATTATTTATTCCTGCAGCTAAAACACAAATGTTCCCCTTATTTTTATTGGCTCAGTTAGTGATGGGCGCAGGACAAACATTACTGCAAACAGCAGTTAACCCTTATGTGGTACGTATTGGCCCTGAAGAGTCTGCAGCAGCACGTATTTCAATTATGGGCATCTTAAATAAAGGCGCTGGTGTTGTAGCGCCTATCGTGTTTACCGCCTTAATATTAAGTGGCTTTACTGATACCGTTGGTACTGAATTATCACAAATACAAATTGATGATATGGCAAATAGCCTAATTACACCGTATTTAGGACTTGCTATTTTTATTGGTATCTTAGCTTTTGGTATCCAAAAAGCTCCTTTACCTGAATTACCAAGTGAAGCTGAAGAAGGTGAACATAAAGGTCAGTTAAAAGAAGCTCTTACTCACCCTAACTTAGCACTTGGTGTAGTTGCACTGTTTTTATATGTGGCAGTAGAAGTTATCGCTGGTGATACTATTGGCGCGTTTGCTTTAGCGTTAGGTGTTGAAAGCTACAGTGTTATGACCTCATATACTATGGCATGTATGGTTTTTGGTTATATTTTAGGTATTGTTCTAATCCCTCGCTTTATCTCACAACAAAAAGCATTAATGGTATCAGCCGTTTTAGGTTTAGCATTAAGCTGTGGTGTTATTTTCGGAGATAACAATTCATTCGCCATCGCTAACTCATTATCGTTTATCCTTGGTGATGTTCAATTGCCTGATACCTTGATTTTAATTGCTTTCTTAGGTCTTGCAAACGCGATTGTTTGGCCTGCTATCTTTCCGCTAGCACTTTCAGGCATGGGTAAACTAACCAGTGTTGGCTCTGCTTTATTAGTGATGGGGATTTCTGGTGGTGCATTTGGGCCATTATTCTGGAGTTTAGCAAGTGGATCCAGCGGACAAGCTATAGACCTTCAAGGCGGTTATATTGTGATGTTACCTTGTTATTTATTCATTTTATTCTACGCTGTTAAAGGCTGTAAAATGAAGTCTTGGAAATAAATTAAGTATTGTTATAAATCATTTAGTCATAGTTTATAGCGTTAACTAACGTAGCGCTTTAAACAGTATGTAAAAAAAAACCTTGGTGAATCATACTTTGTATGTTTTTACTGAGGTTTTTTTTATGTCTTTAATTCAGTGGTTTAGCGTGCTTGTAAAATAAATTTAAAATTTATTAATAATTAATGTTTAAAACAGAGGTGACTGGTTGTACCAGGTGTTGACCTGCTGGTCGAACCACGCTAAGATTAGAACACTGCTTAAGGTCTGACCACTTGTGTAGGGTTAGCAAATAACAGTGAACCTAGCCTGAGTTTATAAAAATAATAAACTTTGCATATAAATACTTAAAAGGATTTAATTATGAGTGAAGCTAAAAGGAAAGTTACCATCATTTATTGCTGTGATAACGACTTAGCACTGTATCGAAAAACACAGGTTTTTAATTTAAATGCCTATGGCGATATGATCATTCCTCAAGACTTTAAACGTGGGAAAACCATAGTGGCAGTCTGTGATGGCGAAATTAATATTATCAATAGCGTAGGTGATAGGGTTGTTGAAGAGTACTGGCATTAATATTTGTACGGTAGTTGTGAAATAAAAAAGGTGACTATCAAGTCACCTTTTATGTGTCTAGTGATTAATAAGCCGATTCACTTATTAATCAGAGAGGCATAACCTTAATAGCTGCTAGCTTTTTTACTCTCTAATTGTTTTTCACTGTAGGTTGCTTTGTCATGTTTTTGACCGGCAGCTTCAGCTAACTCCGCAGGCATGTAGTTTTCATCATGTTTAGCAAGCACTTCACTTGCCTCAATGCTTAAACCTGTCGGAGCATGCTCTGCCAAGGTACCATTAGCGACAATACCTTGTCCCTCTCGGAATAAGTCGGGTAATATTCCCTCGTAGTATACAGTAACCATAGGATCGCTATCTTTAAATACGATAGGCATGGTCATATCACTAAGTCTGAATGATACTTTTAAGTTTTCAGGATCGCGCTTGACTGAACCAGGCACTACTAATCCACCGATACGAATGCGTTGACCGATACTTGGTTTTAGACCTGTCTCTTTTTTACCTTGGGTGATTTCTGAAGGGGTAAAAAATAAATCAATATTCTGGCTTAAAGCATACAAAACAAGCCCAGAAACGGCTCCTATGCCAATCAGAATAGAGCCTACAATAGCAAGACGTTTTTTACGGCGTGGATTCATTAGTCAGTTACCTCATTTAATTCTTTTTTGTGTTGTTCGTTTTGTTGTTTTCGAAGGACTTT
>Ga0209292_1005172_pt1 | contig 13417 bp, 10 predicted proteins | sample GOMGulsemesocosm_2_FD_184634 | JGI IMG/M metagenome (GOLD analysis project Ga0209292, IMG submission 184634) | Methane-oxidizing microbial communities from mesocosms in the Gulf of Mexico - GOM9C Gulf of Mexico (SPAdes) (version 2) | ecosystem: Environmental > Aquatic > Marine > Cold seeps... | reverse complement strand
ACTGGAAGATGATAAAAGTTAACGGGTAGAGTTGATTTAAAAAGCCGAATTTCCTTGAGAAATTCGGCTTTTTTCTTTTGGTTAATTAATACTAATTAGTATCAATATTCGTCAAACATGTATTCCAAAGAATTGTCGAACGCTTTAAGTTCTTTTGCTAGCTGGTGTTGTTCCTTTAATTGTTCTATTTCACGCCATTTTCTTTTTTTATTACGCTGACTCGGTTTTGCTTGTGTTTCTATCGAGCCCAGTTTTTTTTGAAATGTATCCATGGAATGCCCTTTTTTTATTTACAACAACCCCTTTTAAATATCATATGTATTTTTATATTTAAATACATTTATCTTGTTTTATATTTAACCAGTTGAAAATATGAACAATTTAATTTTGGTAAAAATAGTCTCTATGGTTAATTATTAAGAATAATTTGAAATTAATGAAATTGTTCCACCGGAGAGTGTTCCTCATAAGCATTTAAAACAAAGGTTAATAATCTCCCTCTAGTCATGATATTATGATGAAAAGTAAATTCCGTAAAACCATGGTGTTAACATGTTAATTGTTGTTTCCCCTGCAAAAAAACTCGATTTTGAATCTCCAGTAGCTACCGATAAATTTTCTCAATCCTCATTACTCGAACATAGCCAAGAGCTTATCAATCGTTGTATAAAGTTGACCCCAGCTGATCTATCTTCTTTGATGGGAATTAGTGACCAACTTGCAGGGTTGAATTCGGCACGTTTTGGCGAGTGGTCATTGCCTTTTACCCCGAATAATGCCCGACAAGCCATATTAGCGTTTAGTGGTGATGTTTATACTGGACTACAAGCGTCTTCATTCAGTGAAGAGTCTTTTGATTTTGCTCAGCAGCATTTACGTATTCTTTCTGGTCTTTATGGCTTGTTAAAGCCTTTAGATCTTATGCAAGCCTATCGTTTAGAAATGGGAACTAAGCTTGATAATGATCGAGGCAGTAACTTGTATCAATTTTGGGGAGATATTATTACCAACAACCTCAATACTGCAATTGCCGAACAAGGTGATAATGTTCTTATTAATTTAGCATCGACAGAATACTTTAAATCAGTAAAGAAAAAGAATGTAGATGCAACGATAATTACCCCTGCCTTTAAAGATTGGAAAAACGGTCAGTATAAAATTATTAGTTTCTTTGCGAAAAAGGCGAGAGGCTTAATGGCTAATTATATTATCGAAAATAAGATCACCGAATTAGAGCAATTGAAAGCATTTAACTATTCTGGATATGAATATAGTAGTGAATTGTCTAAAGGAAATGATTGGGTATTTACACGTAAAGACGTTTAATTTTATCGTGCGATGACCGGCTAAAGTTGATAACTAAGTCCAGCATAAAAATATGCACCGTTATAGCCAAATGGTGCAGATCTTCTTGAATACTTAAATACCCCTTCACTTTCAACAATAACATTTCCTCTATCATCGACAATTTTTCCCGCTCTAGAATTACCTATCATATTCTTGTCTGGGGTAATCCCAAATAGGTTATCACTACCAAAAAATATAGAAAGCTTGTTATTTATTGTGTAATCAACCTTTATATCGGTAACAAGTTTAGGGGTGTAGGTTTGGCGATCGCCATCTGAAATTGTGTATTTTCCATATTGATTTAAAGAAAGGTTTAATTGCCAATCTTCTTTGACATACAGCGCAGATAAATGAATACGATACTTGGGTTGCCACTCTTCTATTATCGAGATGTCTTCAGCTGAATAGAGTTCTTTACTTGAAATAAAACCTTGTTGTTTACTATAAAGTGGATATAGACGATTAATGGATGTTTCTGTGAAGTTAGCAGCGAGTGTGAAGGATAAAGCCCCATTCTTCAATATAGATGAGTCCCACGTAGTAATGATGTCGACTCCTTCTGTTGTACTCTCTGCACCGTTAAGAAAAAACTGACCCTTTGTAATATCATTATCAATATTGTGTAAAGAAGGTAATAAGTATGAACGATCGATTTTATTTGAAAGTATAATGCGTTTTTCAATGTTTACATTGTAATAATCAAGAGAAAGGTTAATGCTATTAGACAAGTGATATACCCCGCCCAAACTGATACTTGTTGAGTCTTCAGGAACTAAGGTTTTAATACCGAGTCCTCTTGCTACCTCACTATCATTTCGATAGGTTTTTACGACTTCGGGTACTAATTTATTCTCGTTATTCACAATAAATTGTGTACTAATATTATTGAAATAGAGTTGTTGCATCGAAGGTGCTCTAAATCCGGTGCTAATATTACCTCTTAATGAAAAGCTTTCAGTTATTCCCCAATGACCAGCAAACTTATAATTGGTAGAGTGTTGATAAGATAAGGAAGCATCGTATCTCACCGCTGCGATAATATTAAAATTATCGGTAAGGTCGGAGTCTAGTTCTAGGTATACAGACTGAGTAGTTCGACTTTCATCAACAGAAAGGCTAGGGGAGATCCCTGGAAATCCTTGAATACCACCTAATCTATCAATGTCAAAAAGGTTTTCTCCATTTAAGGAATCATAATCATTGTAAGCATATAACTCCCCTGGGATAACACTATAGTGATCAACGCGGTGTTCTACACCAAATGCAATTGACGTGTGATCAAAATGTTGAGTGTAATCAATATTTAATGTTTGTAAGGATAATTTTAGTCCGTATGCGAAAGCCTCTCGTGGAATATCTGTTCTAATATCGTTAGCTAACTTGTCTGTTTGGTTTAGCCATGCATTAACCTGAGACGCATTTATTGAATCCTTTACATGGTAGTTGATATTATTTCTTCCAAATGTATAAGAAACGTCCATTGCTGCATTGTTAGGTAAGCGAAAGGTCTTGCCAAGGTTGAATGAAAAGTCGGTTATCTTAGAGTGTATATTGGGTAAATATCCCTCTGAAATTGTCGCATCGCCATCTTGTAATTCAATATTTGAATTACTGTCAGCGTTATGTCGAAAAAATGCGGAGGAGATGTTTTCTCTATTCGAATAAGTTAAAAAGCTGTAAAACTTACCATAAGAAGATAAATACTCAGAATTAACCGTAAGTGAGAGCTGATTATAAAAAGCATCTCCAATGTTAAATGTTTTTCTTGGAGCATCCAGCTCCCGCCTATCACCAACTAAAAAACTGCCATCATTTAATTCTGTACACCCTTTATACTGGCAAGTACCATATTCTCCTGAGCGATTAGTATTACCATGTTCTTTCATATTTAATGTTGTGTTGATGAAAAAATTTTCGCTGATTATTAAACCTTTTGATACTGATAACTGCACTGTTTCGCCGTCACCTTTTGAGTACATTCCCGATGACAATGAAATATTGCCGCCATCGTGTTTTCCTTTTAATACAATATTAATAACACCGGCGATAGCGTCAGAACCATATTGTGCTGAAGCACCATCTTTTAATATTTCAACATAAGCAATAGATTCAATAGGGATAGAGTTCATATCTACCCCTGCAGTTCCTCTACCTACTGAGCTATTGATATGTATTAAGCTTGCTTGATGGCGTCTTTTTCCATTGATCAATACCAATGTTTGGTCTGGACCTAAACCTCTCAACGTTGTCGGGTGTAATACATCAGAACCGTCACTAATAGCAGATGTTGAACGATTAAAAGAAGGCACAAGAGTTTGAATTAATTTTACTAATTCTATATGACCAGTAGAGTTAAGAGAGCTTAGAGTCAATATATCCACAGGAACAGGGAGTGTACTAATTGAACGTCTATTGTTTCTACTACCAAGGATTGAAATTTTTTCTATTGAGTCTGAAGTCACTTTAATTTTTGAAATTGTATGCTCAGCATGTTCAGTAGCAATATCGGTTGTGTGATTTAAGTTTGTGGTTTGCGTAATTTTTGCTTTTTCTATTTTTATTTTCCCATCTGTAGTTAATTGCGCGATGAGACCCGATTGATGTAATAATTTCTTGAGCGCAAACTTGGTTGGATAAAAACCTAAAATAGCATTAGCTTGATAGTTTTTCGTTAAATTAAATGAAAAAATTATGGTTGTATCTGACTGTTCAGCAAATGAAATAAGTGCAGTGTTTACAGGTTGTTTAGGGATGTTGAATGATATCAATTCACTGGCAAAAACATTGAATTGCGAACAAAGTATCGATAAGAATAATACTTTCAAGTGAAGTTTCTTAAAGTAATAAAAAACATTAAAAGGAGACATTTTATAAAGATTCAACATAATGTTGTAATATTGACAATTAACTATAATCCATAGTGTTATGAATCAACCATTAGTAAAATATTACTTGGGTTTTGTTGTTTATAGTGGATATCAAAATTGTAATAGAGCGATTGTAATAAACCTTCTATATCGTCTGTTTTAAAGTAGCCAGATATTTTTAATTGATTTAGCTCTGGACTAACGATGGTAAACTTAACATTAGTATAACGACTGACTTCAGCTAAGGCGTTTTTTAAAAGTTCACCATCAAATATTAAAATACCATTCTGCCAAGCTAGATTTTGCTTTAACTGACTGTCGGTTAATACCTGAATAGGCTTTAAAATATTGTTTTCAATATTAGCTTTTTCCCCGCTATGCAAAACGATGTCATCGTCTGCAATTAAATAGGGGGTCGATATTTTCTTTATTAACTGCTTTGCTGCTAAAGGGGTATCTGATATAAGAACACGCCCTTCGGATACTAATAGCTCAATGTTTTCATTACTTTCTTTATAAACATTAAAAATAGTTCCTAATGCGGTAAATGATGTTTTACCGGCATTAACTGTAAAAGGGCGTTGCAGATCTTCTTGTACGTCAAACTCCGCCTCACCTTTTACTAAAGTGAGTTTACGGTGGTTTTTGTAAAAGGCAATATCCACAATTGAATCTGTATTTAGTGTTATCGATGAACCATCAGGTAATTTAAAGGTGCTTTTTTCACCAATGTGGGTTTTATATTTTTGGTTTGTTTCACCATTTAAATAGGCAAGAAAACCATGGAACATATTATCGGGTGAAGTGTTGAATACTTGGTTAGATACCAATAATAAACTGATTGTTATTAATGATATTCCTATGATTGTCTTAAACCAATGACTACGTTTTTTAGATTCTAGAGGAAATAAGCCATTGAGATCTTTTAATGCGTTTAAGTCATTCCACGAGGAACTAAGGTTTAAAAGTGTTTTGTGATGTAACTCATCTTGATTGCACCAAACAACCAGATCACGTCTTTCAGATGTTGTTAAACCACTTTCGATTTTTACAAACCACTGAATAGCTTGTTCCTTTACAGATGGTGTAAAGTTGTCCTTGTTGAGCATGAAGAGTAACCTATTTAATTTAGGGAAGTAACGTTGAACCATTTCAACGTTACTGAATTTCCATTTACTTCTTTTATTCGCGTTCTATTTCTTTGGCTGGATAGTTACGTTATTTTTTCTTATTACGCTTCGCTATCTTTTTAGCTTTAGCTTTTTTTTGTGCAGTCGTTCTTTTTACTTTAGGTTTTTTAATGGTGGTACGTGCTTCTTTATGTTTTGGTCTTAATTCATCAATTACTCTTCGTTGGAGTCTATCGCCCATATATCGTTCAATTTTTCCGATAACAGGCATATCATGAGCTTCAACTAATGAAATAGCCGTACCTTTGTTTCCTGCTCGGCCTGTTCTGCCAATACGGTGTACATAGATATCAGCCTTTCTAGGCATATCAAAATTTATTACATGGGTAATATCATCAATATCTAAACCCCTAGCGGCAATATCGGTTGCTACTAGTATATTCACTTTACCAGAACGTAATCGTTCAACGGCCGTGTTTCTTTTATCTTGAGGCATTTTTCCTTCAAGCCAAACACAAGGTAATTCATCGGCATATAATTTGCCAGATAAGAATTGTACTGTTTCACGTTTGTTTGCGAAAACTACTGCGCGTTGAACTTCATCTTGCTTGAGAATGTTTTCAAGTAGCTTGTATTTATGCTGTGTTTCATCTGCAATATGAATCCATTGATGGATTTTAGCTTTTTCCTTGCGAGAAGGATTAGACTCTAAATATACGGGTTCAGACAACACTTCTTTTGCGCAGCGAATAACACCGGCACCCTCTAATGTTGCAGAAAATAAGAGAGTTTGTTTTCGCCACCTTGCTTCAGCAATAATACGGTTGATAACATCTGAAAAACCCATGTCCAACATGCGGTCAGCTTCATCAAGAATGAGTATTTCAATTTCTCTCGCATCAAATTGCTCACTTTCAATATATTCCATCAATCGGCCAGGGGTGGCAACTAACATATCGGTATTGGTTGTGAGTAACTCTTTATGACTCCCGTAATTAACACCGCCCGTTATTACACCTGTTTTGATATTCGTTAACGAGGTTAATAATTCAGCTTGTTCGTGTGTTTGTAAAGCCAGTTCACGAGTCGGAGATAATATTAATACGCGAGGAAACCCAGGTTTAGTTCTTGGATAGTCAAGCAAGTGCTGAGCAGCAGGAAGTAAAAATGCAGCTGTTTTACCTGTGCCTGTAGGTGCAGATGCAAGTACATCTTTACCTTCCATCGCAACGGGTATTACAAGCTCTTGAATTGATGTTGGTTTTTTGAAACCAGCATTGTTAATACCGCCTAGTAGTTCTGAATCTAGGTCAAACTGCTCAAACATGCGTACTCTTTATATTTAATGATAGTGTGTAGATTATAATCGGAAATGCATTAAGATCCTAAAGATCTTAATGAATATCCCAATCTGTTTATTTATTTTACAATGAATTAAAAATTTCTTGTAATTCTTGGTCTATTTTTTTACACCAAGTAGTAATTCTTTCTTCTGATAGACTGTATTGGTTGTCTTCGTCTAATGATAGACCAACAAAATGGCTTTTATCTTCTGTTAACGCTTTTGATTGTGCAAATTCATAGCCTTCATTTGGCCATGTACCTATAGTGTATGCTCCTACAGCAGTTACTTGTTCATGTAACATACCTAATGCATCTTGAAACCAATCGGTGTAGCCAATTTGATCACCCATACCGTACAAAGCAACAATAGTACTGTCGAGCTGCAAGCCAGAAATATCATCCCAATGAGCCTCCCAATCTTCTTGTAATTCACCATAGTCCCATGTAGATATACCCAAAATAACGATATCAAATTCAGAAATTTTGGATAAAGGTGTATCTTTAATGTTAAATAGCTCAACCGTGTATTTATCTTTTAAGGCTTCTTGAATTCTCTCAGCCGCAATTTCGGTATAACAGGTTGTAGAACCATAAAATAATCCAATATTCATGTATTCGCCTTTGACTCTTTGGGTAATTTAATTATTTGAAGCGTTTAATGCACTTTTAAAGCGGGCGTAGTTTATCAGAAATATAGCCTTGTTCGACAATGTATTGCTAATTTGTACCAATTTGCTATAACAAATTGCAAAGTTTTGCGTTTCCTAGTAAGTTTCTCATGCAATTTTAGGCGAGTTTATACGGTCTAATAGCTTGAATATTTCTTATGGACAATTAATGGATCACATACATGAACATGATTAAACCTGTTTTAGTTTCTCTTCTTCTCCTATCGATTGGTGGTTCAGCAATCGCGTTAGGTGTTAACGATACAAAAATAAGCACTAAATCTACGTCAACATCTTCGGCGTTTGATAAACAAGCCATTAAAAATAAATTATCGCAAAGTTTAGGGTTATCTGCTGGAAGTATTGAGCCGTCAGCAATGCCCGGTTTAGCTGAAGTTCTTACCGATCAAGGATTGCTTTATGTAAGTTTTGATGGCAACTATATTCTGCAAGGTAAGCTTTATGGTGTTGGGAATGAGGTAATAAACCACACCGAAGAAAGTTTAGCTCAGGTGAGAGTTAATGGCGTTAAAACGTTTTCTAATGACGTTATCGTCTATCCAGCGAAAAACGAAAAGCATGTTGTAACAGTATTTACTGATATTACCTGTGGCTATTGTCGAAAATTACATGAACAAATGGATGATTATAACAATTTAGGCATTACGGTAAAATATTTAGCTTATCCACGTTCTGGTATTAAAGATAGAACGGGTGATTATTCACAAGGTTTTAAAGATTTACGTTCTATCTGGTGCCATGAAAAACCAGAAGAAGCATTAACAAAAGCTAAAAGTGGTAGTAATGTCGCTAACCGTATTTGTGAATCGCCCATTGAAGCCCAGTTTAATTTTGGTCGTCAAATAGGGGTAAACGGTACTCCTGCAATAATATTCGATAACGGTATGATGCTTCCGGGTTATCAACCGCCTGAAAAATTGGCTCAAATCCTTAACAGCCTTTAGCCCCAGTTTTCCTTCCATTTTATTATGTAACAGCGACTTTGTAGAATAATACATCGCTGTTACATTTTTTGATTTTTTCAGTGTTAATTCGTTGTCTTAAATAAGTTTATTAGGTAAGTAAATTAGGTAAAATATGCAAAAGAAAATCGTCCGCAGAACACAGGTTTCTGATGCAAATCTACCTGAATCACTACACCCTATCATTAAACAAATTTATGCCAGCCGAGGCATAGAGAACGACAGTGAATTAATGCTAACTGTTGCACAACTTGCACCCGTTAATACCTTAAAAGACGTATTAAAAGCAGCGGCACTTATACATGATGCTTTTTTACAGCAGCTGAATATTTGTATTGTTGGCGATTTTGACGCTGACGGGGCAACCAGTACCGCGTTGTTAACGGAAGCCTTTAACTTAATGGGGTATAATAATCACCAATTTATTGTGCCTAATCGCTTTGAATTTGGTTATGGATTAACCCCTGAAATTGTCGATGTTGCTGTGAATCAAGGGGCACAGGTACTTGTTACTGTTGATAATGGGATCAGTTGTTTAGCAGGAGTTAAACATGCTAAATCATTAGGTTTACAAGTCATCATTACCGATCATCATTTACCTGGCAAAGTATTGCCAGATGCTGATGCCATTGTGAACCCAAATCAACCAGACTGTCAGTTTGTTAGTAAGTCTATTGCTGGCGTAGGTGTAGCCTTTTATTTAATGCTTGCACTACGTAAGCACCTTCGTGAACATCAATGGTTTGCAACAAAGCAAATTACAGAGCCAAATATTGCCCAATTGCTAGATATTGTTGCTCTAGGAACAGTTGCTGACGTGGTATCGCTTGATACCAATAATCGAATATTAGTTTCACAAGGGCTAAAGCGAATTAGAGCAGGGCAAACACGCCCTGGTATTCAAGCGTTATTGGAAATAGCTGGAAAAAATCAGCAGCGAATAGTGGCAAGCGATTTTGGCTTTGCTCTTGGGCCGAGAATCAATGCCGCAGGTCGATTAGACGACATGTCGTATGGTATTAACTGTTTACTAGCTAAAGATTTGATGACCGCAAGAACCATGGCTGCTGAATTAGACGAATTAAATAAAGCACGACGTTCGATAGAGCAAGGTATGCAGAGTGAGGCTGAAAAAATAATGGCTTCACTAAATTATGAAAAAGATAATTTACCCAACGCTATATCTCTTTTTCAAAGCGATTGGCACCAAGGTGTTATTGGTATTGTCGCGGGACGTTTAAAAGAGAAATTTCATCGACCAAGTATTGTTTTTGCGGCCGTTGATGTTGATAAACCCGGTGAAGAAATTAAAGGTTCAGCACGTTCTATCCCTGGGTTGCATATTCGCGATTTATTAGAGCATATTGATTCACAGCATCCAGGTCTAATCATTAAGTTTGGTGGCCATGCAATGGCGGCTGGATTATCTATTCATTCCACTAATTTTGAGCAATTTCAAACCCTATTTGAACAGTATGCGGGTGAATGGATAGCCGAAGAAGATCTAAAGGGTACATTGTTGTCTGACGGCGAATTAGCTGATTCAGAAATGACCTTAAGTTTCGCTGAGCAGTTAAGAGAGTCAGGTCCTTGGGGACAAAATTTTCCTGAACCAATGTTCGACGACACATTCGAATTGATTCAACAACGTATTGTTGGTGAAAAACATCTTAAAATTGTCGTCCAAAAAAATGGTAAAGTGTTTGATGGAATTGCTTTTAATGTTGATGTGTCTATTTGGCCAAATCAACAAACTAAGCATGTACATCTTGCTTATAAACTCGATATTAACGAGTTTAGAGGAAAACAAACCGTACAATTGATGATTGAAGATATTCGAGCTAACTAGGGCCTGTTGATCTTTCAGGGTTCAATTTTATTCAATTTAAAACGGATTTAATCGCGATGTGAGCTTTGTCTAATAGTCGTTCTCGGCTTTGTCTCCTGAGTCGCCCTACCTTCTGCATCCATGCAGTCGTATTATAAAAGCGAACAGCAATGAGTAAATTCGTTTTAAATGAACCCAAAGGGCAGCATGTGTTTGAAATTTATACTGCGTTATCGCATGTTCGAGTAGCCAGCTACACGTCACATACTCTGTCTTGTCTAAATCTCAAACATATTGCTGTAAAAGTAATCTCGAAAGATCAACAGGCCCTAAATAGTTTTCAAAAAGTCGATAATATCTGTAAGAACACCCTGAAATAGAGCCGCTAAAACCGATAAACTGACGTTTATTTACCCATGGTTTTACGTTACAATGCGCGACTATTTTTAATTTTTCAAACCTAATACCCATTAGTGTATTTGATAAATAACTTTTAAGTGCCTAAATACTCATGTTAGAAGTCAATCCCGTCATAAATAAAATTAAAGAAATTAAAGAACGTACAGAACTTTTACGGGGGTATCTTTGACTACGATCTTAAAGCGGAGAGATTAGTTGAAGTTACACGGGAGTTAGAGTCTCCAGACGTTTGGAATGATGCAGAACGTGCTCAAACACTAGGAAAAGAAAGATCGTCACTCGAAATGGTGGTAAAAACCATTGAAGACCTAGATGTGGGTTGCGAAGATATTGAAGGTTTAGTTGAACTTGCCGTTGAAGAGTCTGACGAAGATACTTTCAATGAAGCCGAAGCTGAAGCCTTAGAGCTTGACGAAAAGTTACAAAAACTTGAATTTCGCAGGATGTTTTCTGGCGATCATGATGAAAATAATTGTTACCTTGATATTCAATCGGGATCAGGTGGTACAGAGGCTCAAGATTGGGCGGAAATGCTAATGCGTATGTATTTACGTTGGGGCGAAGCTCATGGATATAAAACTGAGCTTATCGAAGTCACTGATGGCGATGTAGCGGGTATTAAAGGCTGTACCATTAAATACTCGGGTGAATATGCTTTTGGTTGGTTACGTACAGAGACAGGTGTGCATCGTTTAGTACGTAAATCACCGTTCGACTCAAGTGGTCGACGTCATACGTCATTTGCATCAGCGTTTATATATCCTGAAATTGATGACAATATTGAAATTGATATTAACCCAGCAGATTTACGTATAGATACGTTTAGAGCATCCGGTGCTGGTGGACAGCATGTAAACAAAACAGATTCAGCGATACGTATTACTCATGAGCCTACGGGAGCTGTTGTTGCTTGTCAGGCAGACCGCTCACAGCATAAAAACCGTGCAACGGCGATGAAGCTACTAAAAGCTAAGCTATATGAAATGGAAATTCAAAAGCAAAATGAAGGTAAACAAGAATTAGAAGACGGTAAATCTGATATAGGTTGGGGCAGTCAAATTCGCTCTTACGTATTAGATGATAGCCGCATTAAAGATTTAAGAACGGGTGTAGAAAATAGAAATACTCAAGCTGTTTTAGACGGCGATTTAGATAAATTCTTAGAAGCCAGTTTAAAGTCTGGCTTATAGAATCTATTTTCAAGAATATTGAAAATAGAAGTAGTATAAGCCAAACAAGCCCTATTAGATGGTGATTTAGATAAATTCTTAGAAGCCAGCTTAAAGTCTGGTTTGTAATTTTACACTTAAAACACCTTATTAAAATTATTGAAAAATTAAAGATAACTTTGGAATTAAAATGACAGATAAAGCCACTAAAGCAAGTGATTCACCTGCAGCACAAGATGAAAATAAACTCATTGCAGAGCGTCGTGTAAAGCTTGAAAAAATTCGCTCTAATTGTTCAGCTAATGGTTTTCCTAACGATTTTAATCGTGAACATTTAGCTGCAGACATTCAAGCTGAGCATGGTGAAAAAACCAAAGAAGAACTTGAAGAGCTACAAGTAACTTATGCTATTGCTGGTCGTGTTATGGCAAAGCGTGGCCCATTTTTAGTGATACAAGACTCGTCAGGTCGCATTCAAGGTTATGCTGAAAAAACAGTACAAAAAGAAATAAGAGCTAAATGGGGTTCTTTAGATATTGGCGATATTGTTGGCATTAAAGGTATTTTACATAAATCAGGTAAGGGTGACCTTTACGTGAATATGGATGTCTATTCATTACTAACTAAGTCGCTACGCCCGTTACCAGAAAAATTTCATGGTTTATCAGATCAAGAAACTAAGTACCGTCAGCGTTATGTTGATTTAATTATCAATGAAGATACACGTAATACCTTTAAAATACGTTCAAAAATAGTTGCGGGTATTCGTAACTTTTTAACACAGCGTGATTTTATGGAAGTTGAAACGCCGATGTTACAAATCATACCTGGTGGCGCAACGGCTAAACCTTTTATGACTCATCATAATACCTTCGATCTTGATATGTACCTACGTATTGCGCCAGAGCTTAACTTAAAACGTTTAGTGGTTGGTGGTTTTGACCGTGTGTTTGAAATTAACCGTAGTTTCCGTAATGAAGGTATTTCAACCCGTCATAACCCAGAATTCACCATGATTGAATTCTATCAAGCTTACGCTGATTACCATGACCTAATGAACACTACCGAAGAAATGTTACGTACTATCGCTCAAGACGTATTAGGCACCACTACTATCCGTAATACCGTTAAAAATGCTGATGGCGAAGTAATAGAAGAAAAGTTCTATGATCTTGGTAAGCCGTTTGCACGTTTATCAATGGTTGATGCTATTTTGAGTTACGGTAAAGATCATCGCGCAGCAGCAAGTCTTGATGAAGCAGTATTACGTGATCCAGAAAATAACTTTGATGCAATTAAAGCCATGGCTAAAGCCGTTGGCGTTAAAGAGAGCAGCGCTTCTAAAGTATGGGGTCCAGGTAAATACATTTGTGAAATATTCGAAGAAGTCGCAGAGCACTTATTAGACCAACCAACGTTCATTACTGAATACCCATGGGAAGTTTCGCCATTAGCACGTCGTAACGATGAAAATCCATTCATCACCGACCGCTTTGAGTTCTTTGTTGGCGGTCGTGAATTAGCCAATGGTTTTTCTGAGCTTAATGATGCTGAAGACCAAGCTGAACGTTTCCAAAAACAAGTAACAGAAAAAGATGCTGGCGATGATGAAGCGATGCATTACGATGCTGATTATATCAATGCTTTAGAATATGGTTTAC
>Ga0209292_1005170_pt1 | contig 13420 bp, 12 predicted proteins | sample GOMGulsemesocosm_2_FD_184634 | JGI IMG/M metagenome (GOLD analysis project Ga0209292, IMG submission 184634) | Methane-oxidizing microbial communities from mesocosms in the Gulf of Mexico - GOM9C Gulf of Mexico (SPAdes) (version 2) | ecosystem: Environmental > Aquatic > Marine > Cold seeps... | reverse complement strand
TCACAATAACTTTTGGTCATAAAATGTTAACTAATATAATTACAAAAATAGTCGGTAGCCGCAATGACCGCATTTTAAAAAAATTGCACAAAGTTGTAAAACAAGTTAATCAATTAGAAGCAGATTTTGAAGTATTATCAGATGCAGAACTAAAAGCGAAAACAGTTGATTTTCAACAACGAGTAGCTGCTGGTGAATCACTTGATAGCATTTTAGCTGAAGCGTTCGCGGTGGTTCGTGAAGGCTCTAAACGTGTATTCGGCATGCGTCACTTCGATGTACAGTTACTTGGTGGTATGGTTTTAAATAATAACCAGATCGCCGAAATGCGTACCGGTGAAGGTAAAACCCTGACCGCAACATTACCAGCCTATTTAAATGCCTTAACAGGTAAAGGCGTACATATTATTACAGTGAATGATTATCTTGCTGCACGTGATGCGGAATGGAATCGTGAACTATTTGAATTTTTAGGTTTAACCGTTGGTTTAAACGTTTCAGGCATGGATAACATGGCAAAACGTGACGCGTATGCTGCCGATGTTACTTATGGCACCAATAATGAATTTGGGTTTGATTACCTACGTGACAACATGGCATTTGAACCGCAACAGCGTGTAATGCGTCCGTTATACTACGCGGTAATCGATGAAGTGGATTCAATCTTAATTGATGAAGCACGTACTCCGCTGATCATTTCTGGCCCTGCTGATGATAGCTCAGATTTGTATACTAAGATCAATACCATCATTCCATTGCTAGAGCAGCAAGAACAAGAAGATACTGAAGAATACACGGGTGACGGTCATTACACGGTTGATGAAAAGAACAAGCAAGTATTACTGACTGAAAATGGTCAAATCAAAGTAGAAGAAATGCTCAAAGAGCGTGGTTTATTAAGCGAAGAAGATTCGTTATTCTCTGCGGGTAATATTTCATTATTGCATCACATTAATGCCGCATTACGTGCGCATACGTTATTTGAAAAAGACGTTGATTATATTGTCAGTGATGACGGTGAAATCGTGATTGTCGATGAACATACTGGTCGTACTATGCCGGGTCGTCGTTGGTCTGAAGGTCTGCACCAAGCGGTAGAAGCACGCGAAGGTGTGAACATTCAGAATGAAAACCAAACATTAGCATCGATTACCTTCCAGAACTATTTCCGTATGTATGAGAAACTGTCAGGTATGACAGGTACAGCAGATACTGAAGCCTTCGAATTTCAATCTATCTATAGCCTAGAAACCGTTGTCTTACCGACCAACAAACCGATGGCGCGTAAAGATTTTGGTGATCTGGTTTATCTGACTGCCGATGAAAAACATGTTGCTATTATCGAAGATATTAAAGATTGTGTTGAAAGAAAGCAGCCGGTATTGGTTGGTACGGTATCGATTGAGAGCTCTGAACTGCTTTCTAATTTACTGAAAAAAGGCAAGATCAAACATAACGTATTGAACGCTAAGTTCCACGAACGTGAAGCAGAAATCGTTGCCGATGCGGGTCGTTCTGGTGCTGTTACGATTGCAACTAACATGGCCGGTCGTGGTACCGATATCGTGTTAGGTGGTAACTGGCAGACTGAAATTGATAAGCTGAAGAATCCAACTGAAGCGCAAATCGCACACATTAAAGCTGAATGGCAAGTGCGTCATGACGCTGTACTTACTGCGGGTGGTTTACACATTATTGGTACTGAGCGTCATGAATCTCGTCGTATTGATAACCAATTACGTGGTCGTTCTGGTCGTCAAGGTGATGCCGGTTCAACACGTTTCTATCTATCTATGGCCGATCCGCTCATGCGTATTTTCACATCAGACCGTATTACTGGCATGATGAAGAAACTTGGTATGGAAGAAGGCGAGGCAATTGAGCATAAGTGGGTAACGCGCGCGATCGAAAACGCACAGCGTAAAGTTGAAGGCCGTAACTTTGATATTCGTAAATCGTTACTTGAATTTGATGACGTCGCTAATGACCAACGTAAAGTGGTTTATGAGCAACGTAATGAGTTAATGGAAGCGGAAGACATCAGTGAAACTATGGGTGCGATCCGTGAAGACGTGATCAATGCGGTAATGGATGCTTACATTCCACCACAATCATTACATGAAATGTGGGATATCTCAGGTCTAGAACAACGTTTACGTGCTGACTTTATGCTTGAGCTACCAATTCAACAATGGTTAGCTGATGATACTAAGTTATACGAAGAACAAATTCGTGAACGTATCATGACTACAGCCAAAGAAGCTTACACAGCGAAAGAAGATGCTGTGGGTGCACAAGTGATCCGTCAGTTTGAAAAAGCAGTCATGTTACAAACACTTGATGGTTTATGGAAAGAGCATTTAGCGGCAATGGACCATTTACGTCAAGGTATTCATTTACGTGGTTATGCACAGAAAAACCCGAAACAAGAATACAAGCGTGAGTCGTTCGAACTGTTTACTGAAATGTTAGAAAACTTGAAATCAGATGTGGTTGGGGTAATTTCTAAAGTACAAGTTCAAGCACCAGAAGATGTTGAGGCGGTTGAAGCACATCGTCGCCGTGGTGAATCATTACCACAAAACATGAGTCATGCTACAGCTGAAAACCAACTAGCAGATGAATCAGCGACGACTGAAGCCGAAACATTTGTACGTCAAGGTCAGAAAGTCGGTCGTAACGATCCGTGTCCTTGTGGTTCCGGTGCTAAGTTTAAACAGTGTCACGGCAAATTAAAATAATAACGAACGATGGCTATTAACTATAGTCACTAGTCGTCATTAGTTAAAATTGAAAGCGCTAAAACAGCAATGTTTTAGCGCTTTTTGTTAGTTAACTTAAACTAAATTCAAATCACCCGTATTGAATTAGGATTTAGATTTTCCTGGGCAAAATGTCTAATATCCTAATGTTGTGGTCTGTATTTTTCAAGAAGAGAACTCATAATGAAAATCGTTCATGTCGCTGCTGGTATTATTGTTCGAGACCAGCAAGTCTTTATTAGTAAACGTAGCTCAGCACAGCACCAAGGTGATAAGTGGGAGTTTCCAGGTGGTAAGGTAGAGTCTGGAGAATCTGTGCTTGAGGCGCTAACCAGAGAGCTAAAAGAAGAAGTTAATCTTGAGGTACTTAATGCGCAGGTATTTCATCAGTTAGAATTTGATTACGGCGATAAGGTGGTGCAGCTGGATTTCTATCTTGTCGATAACTTTGAGGGTGTTGGCAGAGGGCTTGAAGGGCAACAAACGGCTTGGGTTAATATTAGTGAGTTAGCAGATTATACTTTCCCGGCAGCGAATCAAGTGATAGTCGAGATGTTAATGACTCAGTTTGTCTGAGCCATTACGGTCAGATCACGACTTAATCGAATTCATAACCCTTAGGCTGTAATTCTTGTGGTGAGACATCTTCACCCGGAATAGCACGCTCTTCACTTGCCCATTCGCCAAGATCAATGAGTTTGCAACGGTCACTGCAAAACGGGCGAAACTCACTTGTTGCGACCCATTCAACAGGTTTCTGACAGGTTGGGCAATTTACTTGCATGGTAATTTCCTAAATAACAGTGCTTGAAAGTGGCTAGTCTGCCATGGCTATTGTGGCTAATTCAAGAAATTTCTGATGTAAAGTCGTCGTGTCATGGATAAGCTGTTGGCGATCGTCATTCACTATCACAGAGTCTGCAGCAGCAAGGCGTTGTTCACGCGTTGCTTGTGATTGTAATATCGCCTTAACTTGCTGTGCTGATACGTTATCGCGCGCCATAGTCCGGGTTATCTGTACTTGTTCTTCGACATCAACAACCAGTACATGATCGCATAGCGTGGTGAGCTTGTTCTCAACTAACAGTGGCACTACTAATAAGGTATAAGGTGAATTACTCGCGGCTAATTGCGCTAATAATTCAGCACGTATCATCGGGTGTAATAAATTATTTAACCATAGTTTGTTGGCATCATTTGAAAATATTTTTTCACGTAATAACACGCGATTTAAACTGCCATCATCCTGCAATATCTGTTCACCAAAATGCGTGCTTATCTGTTTTAATCCATCACTGCCTATTGCCACCACTTCTCTGGCGACAATATCAGCATCGACTAAATTAATGCCTTGGGCTGCGATAAGATCGGCGACCGTGGTTTTACCTGATGCGATCCCACCTGTTAATCCAACAACATACATAGCGCTTACCTTAATAAATTAAGTGAGTGTTAATAAACAGAGTGTTAATAAACAAAGTTAACTAAATAGAAATCAACTAATTGGTCGCCCCAGATAAGGTATAACCAACCAGCAATGGCCAGATAAGGACCAAACGGGATCGGGTTACCTTGCGTATGTTTCTTTAATGCTATTTGGGTTATCCCAATAATGGCGCCGGCAAAAGAAGATAACAGTACAATGGCTAAAATTGATTGCCAGCCGAACCAAGCACCAAACGCGGCTAAAAGTTTGAAGTCGCCATAACCCATGCCTTCTTTACCCGTTAATAACTTAAAGCCCCAATACACAGACCACAGCGACAGATAACCAACGATAGCGCCGATGATGGCATCGGAAGGGGTTACCCAAGCATAATTAACGTTAAGAAATAGACCTAACCACAATAACGGTAGCGTTATTTGATCGGGTAATAACATTTTATCAATGTCGATAAAGGTCAGTGCGACTAAGGTCCAGGTTAAGATGAGTGCCCCGGCTAATTGAATGCCGTAGGGTATATACAAGGCGACCACGAGCGATAATAACCCGGTTAATAGTTCAATGCTTGGGTAACGTGCTGAAATCGGATTAGCGCAATTGTTACATTTACCTCTTAATACTAGCCAGCTGATCACGGGGATATTTTCTAATGCGGTAATTTGATGACCACACTTAGGGCAAGCAGAGCGGGGTAATAATAAGTTAAATTTAGTAGTTTCAGATCCTGATGTAGATTTTGGCTCTGTGGTTTTGCATTCATCACTGAAATAAACCGTGCACTCTTGCTTCCACTCGCGCTCCATCATGATAGGTAAGCGGTAAATCACCACGTTTAAGAAACTACCCACTAACAGACCGAGTAGGGCAACGGATGACCATAATAGCCAAGGGGTGAGTTGAAAAAGAAGCGCTAAGTCTTGCATGTAAATTACCTGTACTGAATCAAGTTGATATACCCAGTCGCTTGGGTATGGATAAATATTAACAGAAATAAGATGATAGCAAACCCATTACAGAAAAGCTGTTAAAGCTTACATGATGCTACCCATTTTAAAGATGGGTAAATACATGGCAATTACCAGACCGCCAATCACCACACCTAATACCACCATGATCATAGGTTCGATTAAACTGGTTAAGCCATCTACCGCATCATCAACTTGTTGCTCATAAATATGTGCGACTTTGGCTAACATATCATCGAGTGAACCTGACTCTTCACCGATCATCACCATTTGCGTCACCATGTCAGGGAATAAATTGGTTGAGCGCATGGCTATGTGCATTGGTAACCCTGCGATCACCTCATTACGCATTTCCATTACCGCATTTTTATAAACAATATTACCTGATGCGCCTGCCGCAGAGGTTAGCGAGTCTACTAGCGGAATACCAGCTGCGAATGTGGTAGATAGCGTTCTGGCGAAACGGGCTAAGGCGCCTTTATGCATAATCGGTCCAATTGCAGGGATCTTGAGGATAGTGCGCTCGGTGATATGTTTGACTTTCATTGAACGTTTATTCGCTTTAAGGTAAATAATAGGTATCCCAAATAATACTCCGATCACCACATACCAAAACTGACTGACGAAGTCAGAAATCGACAACACAAATAAAGTGAAAGGCGGCAGTTCTGCGCCAAAACCGGCGAAGATGTCTTTGAACTGCGGAATGACATACAGTAATAAAATAAGCGTCACGACAATCGCGACAGCGACCACCATTATCGGATAGAACATGGCTTTTTTAATCTTAGATTTGAGTGCTTCGGCTTTTTCTTTATAGGTGGCGATACGATCGTAAATACTGTCCAATGAACCAGATTGTTCACCTGCGCTAATCAAATCACAATATAAATCATCAAAATAAAGTGGATGTTTGCGTAAGGTATCAGAAAGAGATGTACCAGTAGAGACTTCGGCTGCTACTTCACCGATTAACGAACGCATGGCTGGATTGTCATTACTGCGGGCTATAATTTCTAAGCTTTGTACTAACGGCACCCCGGCATTAAGCATGGTGGAAATTTGTCGTGAGATGAGGGCAATGTCCATCGCTTTAATTTTCTTGCTGCCGGTAGAGAATAAGCCTGTTGATTTGCGGCTGGCTTTTAAAACATTGATACCCTGACGGCGAAGTTCAACCTTGAGGTTACTGATGCTTTCTGCTTGCATTTCACCACTGACTTTTTTACCTTTACGATTAACGCCTTGCCAGTGATAGGGATAGCGTTTTTTTACTGCCGATGGTTTGCGATTATTAGTTGTTTTTGTTACTGCGACCATGATGCTATCCTTAGCGAATGGTGGACGATAAGATCCTTGTTAAATAGAAGTCTGTTTAGCTATTATTGTCTCTTAATGACTGGTGATACGTTCCACTTCAAGCAAACTAGTGACACCGTCGATCACCTTTTGTAATGCGGATTGGCGTAAGGTATCCATACCTTCTTGCTGAGCTTGATCCTTGAGTTCCATTGAATTGCTGCCGGTTAAGATCATCCGTGCGATCTTATCTGACATCGGCATTACTTCGTAGATCCCTACACGACCTTTATAACCCTTGGTGCACTGGTTACAACCGATGGCTTTAAATGGTGTGATCCCCTGATTAATTTGGTCTTGGGCAAACCCAAGCTTGGCTAATTCAATTACCGGAATATCTTCCGGTTGTTTACATTCATTGCAAAGCCGGCGACCAAGACGCTGGGCGATGATCAAGCTGACAGATGAACCAATATTATAAGCTGGTACCCCCATATTTGATAAACGAGTCAGGGTTTCAGCTGCAGAGTTGGTATGCAATGTCGATAAGACTAAATGACCGGTTTGCGCGGCTTTGATGGCAATCTCAGCCGTTTCTATATCGCGGATCTCACCGACCATCACCACATCTGGGTCTTGACGTAAAAACGATCGTAATGCAGTGGGGAAAGTGAGCCCGGCTTTGAGGTTGATCTGCACTTGATTGATACCAGATAGGTTGATCTCGATAGGATCCTCGGCTGTAGATATGTTACGTTCAACAGTATTAAGAATATTTAATCCACTGTACAAAGACACTGTTTTACCACTACCGGTTGGTCCGGTGACCAAGATCATGCCTTGCGGCTTTGTTAATGCTTTAAGGTAGAATGCTTTTTGTTTATCGTCGTAACCAAGAATGTCGATATTGAGACTGGCTTGGTTGGAATCTAGGATCCGCATGACCACTTTTTCACCCCACATGGTGGGTAGGGTGCTGACACGCAGATCAACGGATTTATTTTTCGATAACTTTAATTTTATCCGTCCATCTTGTGGAATGCGACGTTCGGCAATATCTAATTTTGCCATGACTTTTAAACGAGCAGAAAAGCGCATGGCTAAGTTAACCGGTGGCGATACCATTTCATGTAAGATACCGTCGATACGAAAACGTACTCGGTACTTAAATTCATAAGGTTCAAAGTGAATATCAGAGGCGCCTTTTTTAATCGCATCTAATAGAATTTTATTCACAAATTTAACGATTGGCGCGTCATCAGCGCTATCTTTATTTTCTTGCTCTAAACGTGACTCGCTATTATCAACTTCCAAGTCTCCGATATCGGCATCGTTAAGATCGCCTAGGGCATCAATGTCATTTTCTAATACAGTTTCTAAGGCTTTTTGTAATTGCAGTTCATCAACCAATAATACTTCGGTATGTAAACTAAAGCTAAAAGAGAACTCTTCTAATGCGGTGACATTAGTTGGGTCTGACATCGCTAAATATAAAGTTTGGCCTTGCACGTAGATAGGCAGCGCATGGTGTTTTTCGATGAGTTTTTCATTGAGCAGGTTATCGGGAATTTCTTCCAGTTTGAAGGTATCTAAATCGAGTAGCGGAACGCCGTATTCACGCTCGAGTAATTGTGCAAGGGTTTGGCTATTGATGATATTACTGTCGACGAGTAGGGTCGTGAAGGCTTTACCTTCCAGCTTCGCGCTTTGTAGAAGCGATGGAATTTCTTCTATAGCAAGATATGAATGTGCGACCAGGCTATGTGCTAGGCCGCTCGCGTTATGCTTGTGTTGCATCAGAGGTTAGCAGTAGCCTAAGCTTGAACAAGTCCCACCTGGAGACCAACTTACAGCACCACTTGCAATTGTTCCTGCTAATGTATAGGTTACGCTATCTCCATCCGTAGCCGTAATGAGTGCTCCTGATGCAGCTGTAAATCCAAGTGTAACACCAGCTGGTAACGCTGGGACACCCCCATTTCCTGCTCCACAGCCACCATCGCTATCTAGATCTGTTAGACCTTTTATTTGAGCACAAAGCTCAATTCCGGTTTTGACTGGGCCTGTTTTGGCTACAGTCTCAGTAAACTGGGCTCGTTTTGAATAATTTTGATAAGCTGGTAAGCCGATACCAGCCAAAATAGCCACGATTGCAACGACGATCATTAGTTCAATTAACGTAAAACCTTGTTGCTGTGCTTTCTGTTGTACTCTCATTTTTTATATCCTTATAAAAATTACCAAATAGTCCTTTAGTCATCAAATGGTATGAGACATCTGATGAGTTGGATTTATTTAAACGTTTATTTAACATTTTGTACACATAAGTTTAACGATCAAGATCAAGTTATAGGACAATACGTCACTATAATCGCTTGATTTGTTGACATAAAAAATTATTGTACTAATGGTTTTTAAGTGTAAATGCGGTCATTAGAAGACTATTTCTAGATGAATAACTAAATAGAGAGTAGGAGATAGGTATTAATATTATTTGCAGTTATCGAGGGAGGATATAAAAAGCACTACCGTGTAAGTGGCAGTGCTCAATATTCTAACGCTACTTTAGAATTAACTTTTAGCTAAAGTATATCGGCTATTTAATAAAGCGCATCGATAGGTCGGTTGCTTGCACATGTTTGGTTAGTGCGCCTACCGAAATAAAATCTACGCCAGTTGCAGCAAAGCTAGCTAATGTATCAATAGTGACATTACCTGAAACTTCTAATTTTGCTTTACCTTGGTTTAATTCAACCGCTGCACGCATCATTGGAATATCAAAATTATCCAGCATCACAATATCTGCGCCTGCATCTAATGCTTGTTTCAGCTCTGCTAAGCTTTCCGTTTCAACTTCCACTGGTTTGCCTGGTTGTAGCTCTTTTGCTTTAGAGATCGCGTTTTCAATACCACCACATGCCATGATGTGGTTCTCTTTAATCAAGTAAGCATCGAACAGGCCGATACGGTGGTTTTTACCGCCACCACAAGTTACCGCATATTTTTGAGCGAAGCGTAGACCCGGGATAGTTTTACGGGTATCGAGTAACTGACATTGCGTGCCAGCTAATTGGTCTACATATGCTTTGGTTAATGTTGCTACGCCTGATAAGGTTTGCACAAAGTTTAATGCATTACGCTCGCCCGTTAATAACGTGCGTGCTGGACCTTCTAACGTGAAAAGCGTTTGGTCTGCTGCTACTAAGTCGCCATCCGCAATACACCAAGTGACTGTCACAGTATCACCAAGCTGGTGGAATACTTCATCAACCCAGGCTTTACCACAAAATACCGCTTGCTCACGACTGATCACTTTGGCTTTCGCTTGTGTTTCTGCCGCGATTAAGTTTGCCGTGATATCACCTTCTGCCACACTTTGACCACCAAGGTCTTCTGCTAATGCAGTGCTTACTGCGCGGCGTATTTCTTGTTGTAACATAATAATTCCTAGGTCGATTAAAAACTAATATTCACTTAATGTGAGGGTTTTGCCTTGCTGGACTAATTTAACTTGTTTCAATGCATTCATACCAAGCAGAATAGTATCACCTTGCATATAGGGATTGATATTCGCACTGAGGTCGTAGAGCGTCAGTTCGCCCACCGATAAGCTATCTAAACGTGTTGAAAATACTTCAATGACGCCATTAGCGGTATTAACGGATTGGCTATAACCGGCTTTGAGCCCGATCTGTTCGGCGACCGTTGCCGGTATCGACACCTGTGTGGCGCCAGTATCGAGTAAAAATTTTACCTGATAACCATTTATATAACCATTAGTAACATAGTGTCCGGCTCGATTTTGTTGCAGCATAACGACTGCATTGCCATTTTGTAGGTAACTTTCTGGTCGGCTATTAGGGTTTTCTTGCTTAGCTAAATAATTATTAAAAAATAGGGTCATCACGATCAACCCACTTATCCAGGCGATATAAGTCATGGTTTTGGCAATTTTTTGATTTCCATCCATTCTTTTTCTCCATTCTCTTTTTGCCAGTATAAACGGGTTAATTTATTGGCTTCGCATTTTACTGACTCTGCTATGTTATTGCTAACGATATCATTGTAAAGTGAAGCTATTGTAACTAGTCGCTATTGTAACTAGTAGTCTTAAATAGCATTAAACCCGATTATAGTTAGAAGGTATGAATACCGTGGTAAATAGACAACCAAGGTCAGATTTATTGGTAAATGCACAGTTTTTGGCATCACCACATTATGATGACCGCCCGGCTGATGTTGATATTGATTTATTAGTGATCCATTGTATTAGTTTACCACCTGAGCAATATGGCGCTGATTATGTCGAAGATTTTTTTCTCGGAAAACTCGATTGCAGTCTGCACCCTTATTTTCAGCAGCTAACTTCGGTGCGAGTATCTGCACATGTATACATTAAACGTGACGGTCAATTGATCCAGTTTGTCCCGTTAGGTAAACGCGCCTGGCATGCCGGATTATCTGAATTTTCTGGCCAATCTCGTTGTAACGATTTTTCGATTGGTATCGAGCTTGAAGGGGATGTTAATCATCCTTATACCGCTGCTCAGTACCAATGCCTGACGAGCGTGACGCGCGAAATACAAATACGCTATCCATTAATTACGCAAGCACGGATTACTGGTCATAGTGATATAGCACCTGTGCGCAAAGATGATCCTGGCCCCCATTTCGACTGGTTACATTATTTTTCATGCTTAGATACGAAGGACAATTAATATGGCATTAATATCTTTGCTGTTGGCATTACTCATTGAGCGCGTAGTTCATTTGAGCGCTAAACTTCAGCTCGATAACGTATTGCAACGTTATCTTTTTCCGCTATTACCCTCCTTTATCAATGGTGGTCTGTTTGGCACTTTGATGATCATCGCGTTACCAGCAATTCTGATGTACAGCTTACTCGATGCACTAGCGGGCCTTTATTATGGCATCTTTACGGTTGTTACTTGGTTGCTATTATTATTGATGAGCTTCGGTGGTAGTGACTATCGTCGTGATTATCGCCAATACCTCAAAGCATTAAGTCGTAACGATTTAGCAGCCAAAGGCATGTATGCCGGTTGTTTAGATGTTAACAGTGAACGTTTCTGCTCAACATTACTTACCACTGCGGTTGCGCAACAATTGGTCTGGATTAATTATCGTTTTTATTTTGCGGTGATTTTTTATTTTGTGGTTGCTGGGCCGATAGGCTTAACCATGTACGTGGTGGCGCGTAGTTACCATAAATATGTGATGCAGCATCATAGCAAACGATTAAACCGTACTGGTATTCACCGGATTATGCGTATTATTGATTGGTTACCGGCACGATTAACTATGCTCGGGTTCGCGCTGGTGGCGGAAGAACAGGCGGCGTTACCACAGAGTTTACGTAGCTGGCGTGATGTATCAACGCCTGAATTTGATTTGTTAGGCAAGGTGGTATATCTCGCCAGTAAAGCCAATGTGGAAACGGATGAATGTTATGACTATACCTGTTATTTAGTGCAACTGGCCAAGCGTAATATAATCTTCTTTGTGACAGTCATATCCCTTCTTACCATTAACGGTACTATCATTTAGCCTGTAGCATAGTTAACGAGTCTTAGATTTGATGGGCTCGTTAATCACTTAGATTCCAGTGTTTCCTCTCCCTACATATTGTGCCTTGTTCTGTATCCCAGCTAGTCTCTGATATAGCATTTTGAAATAACGTGGGTCTATATTTAGTGGGCAGACAGTTTACCAAGCTGACTCTATGGTGCTTAACTCTTGTTATGTAATTATTTTTTATTTTACCGTTTGGTTTCTGCTGTACTGCTCATTTGCGTTTAAGTCATCGCATTAAGTGGTAAGACCAATGCATCAAAGTTATCACTTTGGAGGTAGTTTGTTGCTGGTTTATTTTAAAGTAGTAGTCATTTAAGCTGGTTGAAATAGAAATATACCAATTTATATGCTTTGTTTAACCGTTTATTTAGATTGATTTATACTGCATCGTTTGATTTAAACACTATAAATACGAACAAAAATGTCTATTTTTAATGACAATTGAACGTGGTTTTGGTAAATTGTTATGACTTAATATTAAATTGGTCTTACCAATTTACCACTGGTCATTTTGAGGTTCACATGGTCTATCGAAAAATTCAGCCGCCGAAGTTGTCTGATGCGATTGCAGAGCAACTAGAGCAAATGATTTTGGAAGGTAGCTTAGAGTCTGGCCAGCGCTTACCTTCAGAGCGTGATTTAGCCCTGCAACTGGGAGTATCTCGCCCGACTGTACGCGATGCCATTTTACGTTTGGAAAGCAAAGGTTTATTGGAACGTCGTCAAGGACGTGGTACCTGGGTGAAGAAGGTCATGGACCAAACACTGATGGAACCATTGTTTCAGCTATTGACGACACACCCTGAAGCGCAATTAGATTTATTAGAATTTCGTCATGCGTTGGAAGGTATTTCTGCTTATTACGCTGCGTTGCGTGGTACTGAAACAGATTTCCAGCAATTACGCGTTGCGCTTGATGCCGTCACAGCATCGGAATTAGCACAAGACCCGCAAAAACAAGCGCAAGCAGTCAGTGTGTTTAATATCGCGGTCACTGCCGCATCACATAATATTGTGTTGTTGCATCTTCTACGTGGTTTGAATCCATTATTAGAAGACAATATTTGCCAAAATTTTAGGTTGTTGGAAAAGCGTCAAGGTGTGGTTGAACAAATTAGCCAACACCGTGGTGATATGCTCACTGCAATTCTTAACCGACAGCCAGAAACAGCCAGAGAAGCATGTCATGCCCATCTGGCTTATATCGAGCAAGCATTGCTGGATATTGGGCGTGAAGATAGCCGCATAAATCGTGCGTCACGCCGTATAAAACAAGCTAAATAATGTAACTAATGAATATTCTTAAACATACCTATGCTTAAGAATATTTCTTTAATGTTGTAGAGATCTAATAG
>Ga0209292_1005161_pt1 | contig 13441 bp, 9 predicted proteins | sample GOMGulsemesocosm_2_FD_184634 | JGI IMG/M metagenome (GOLD analysis project Ga0209292, IMG submission 184634) | Methane-oxidizing microbial communities from mesocosms in the Gulf of Mexico - GOM9C Gulf of Mexico (SPAdes) (version 2) | ecosystem: Environmental > Aquatic > Marine > Cold seeps... | reverse complement strand
GATTGAAATACTTAACCTCGATATAATGCCAACCTTCAGTTAAATAAATGCTGCCATTGACTTCTTGGGTGCCACCGACAAAGTCATTATCAACAACCTCATTTTCATTAATCCATAATTTACTACCATCACCCGAATTAAGATAAAAAGTAATTGTTTCATCTGCTGGAATATAAACTTCACCAGCAAAATAATCAGCAAAATAAGTATCACAACTTTCACTAGGACGGTTGCCAATAGAGAAATCAGTAGATTGAGTTTTAACAGGAGAAATACTGTCAAATTTTATATCGGTTAATGATGTTAAATTAACATCACTCAACCTATTTGCGTTACCTACACAGCCAGAGCCAGGTGCATAAGCAAATAAAATATTAAATTGGTGGTAAATTAAACCGCTATCAGTTGAAGCCGCATTAACGGTAGATAACGAACAAAAAAGTAACGTGCTTACAGCAATAATACTTTTGATAAGATTACGACAAACTAAACTCGCCACCGACATTAATTTTTTCATATACACCAACCACATACATCATCCCTTCGATTTACAATAAGCGCCTGTTATCCATCTAAACTAGGCAACTATCAGCTATTACTATCAGGATATAAAAAGAGTTAGGAGGATTTGTGGAGAAAATGTAATTTTTGATTATTGAAGTAGTGACATCACTTATTTCGTTCAAAGAATTGAAACAACAAAAGTCAATATCACTATTTTTTTTGAGAATATTAAATAAACTATAAAATGAATCAAATTCGAAGTAAAACCAAAGAGACTAGGTGAAATACTTGTTGGCAGAAGCATTAAAGGGCTAAGCCAACTTCTTAGACGCTGACTCAAATATATTGAATTGCCTAATTAATAAAAAAGAACATTTCCTTATTCGCTTCTGCTCTTTATTTAGCTTTTTAAGCTACTTTTGCTAAATATCTCCATTTTAGAAATAGTAACAAACTTGAAACAACAATCGTAACCGCTTCAATGGGGGGAGCTCAAAGCTAACAGTTGCAAACACACGATTTTTTGATATTTAAAAACGTGCAAAACGATTAGGGGGCAATTATGGGGAAATCCCCCCCTTATTCAGTGAAGTTTTTTATAAAGATAATAGTATTTAATTTACTCCCTATTTCCTCCAAAGTTATCCATTACATTGCAGCTTCAAATAGGGATTATTAGCCATTTATATCTCTAAGTGCCTAACATGAATTTGGAAGCCCAATGGATATAATTAAAAACAGCGTAATCATATTTCTAATTTTATTTGGACCACAAGTCAGTGCAAATTTCGACGATATTACAGCTATCGAAAAGGAAGTACTTCAAACCACGGGTACTGAAAAGCTGATTTTACTAGCAAAGTTAACTGAATATTATTTTGATGAAACTCCTGCTAAAGCTAAAAAGTTTGGCGAAGAAGCCTTGTTACTACTCAAAAAGTTTCCAGACCAAAAACTTAGATTATCAATCGGCCATCACTTATTTGATGCCTATCGTAATTTAAGCGAGCTTGAAAAAGCATTAAAGTTGGCAAATAAAAATTATGAACTTGCTGATAAATATGGTGGTTTAAAAGAAAAAGCTGAAACTAACATCGATTTATCCAACATATTATCAGACAAAAACAGTAACTATGAAGAAGCGATAAAATATTTAGATATTGCTTGTAACCAGCTTAAAGAAATAAATGACATGGTGGCATTAGCGGCTTGCTTTAATAATACCGGCTTAGCGTACTACTATGATACAAACTATGAAGTGGCCCTTAATTACTATTTCAAAGCATTACAGATAAAAAGTCAGAGTCCGCAAATTGATTCAACTCACACCTTAGGTAATATCGCCTTAATCAATATGCAATACCGTCGTTGGAAGCAAGCTTTAGCTTTTTATTATCAAGCACTTGACCAAGCAATATCAGCTAACAAAAAGCCCTTAATTTCCGAGCAATTAATTAATATTGGCGTAGCATACTTATTCAATGATGAGCTCGATAAATCAATTGAATATTTTAACAAAGCAGCAGCGTTAGAAAAAGATATCGGTAATGTGAATTCTCATTTTATAATTGCTAAACGTCTCGGTGAAGTTTATGTTGAAAAAAAAATGTTTAACCGAGCAATGGTCTATTATAAAAATGCTGCAGATATTAGCCAAAACATGTCATCTGATGGGGCTTACATAGAAATAACAATGGCGATTGGTGTATTGAACGCTAAATTAGAAAAATTTCAAACAGCCTTAGGTTATTTCCGAAAAGCACTCAAAAGAGCCGAAAAAACAAAAAGAAAACCTTATATATATGAAGCGCATGAAAATTTATATATGACAAATAAGGATGTAGGGAACTTTAAGCAATCATTGCTTCATCATGAAGTCTATTTCAAATTAAAAAGTGAAAAGTCAGAACAGAGTCGCCTCAACAAAATCACTGAACTTGAAGAAAAATATAAAGCAGAACAACGTGAATCTCAGATCGCATTGCTGATTAAAGATAAGCAACTTGAATCACTTAAGTCGCAGCAACAACAAAACTATTCACTTGCCATTTTTATCGTTATAACCTTGCTGGCCTGTTTCTTCATTTATCGTCAAAAACAAAAAGCATTATTGATTTCAGAAAGAGCTGAAATGATGGAAGAATTAATGGTGAAAAAAAACCAACTTTTAGCCGATGTATCTCACGAGCTAGGTACCCCACTCACCGTTTTAAAATTACAAGTTGAATCTCTTAAAGATGAATTAGAAGATGATGTGCAAATTACATATCAAGCCCTTGATAATAAGCTCGATGATATTCAACATTTAATCGATGACATACATCAGTTAGCACAATCTGATGTTGGTGCACTACAATTAAATATTGATGAATTTGAACTGAATCGAACATTAGATCATTGGCAAGGCGAACTCACTAAATTTGTAAATAAAAATAAACTCTCATTTGAAATAACTAGAGAGCTTCCTGACAGTTTATTGGTGAATTTTGATCGCGACAGAATCAAGCAAATATTTACAAACTTATTAACTAATAGCATCAAATATACTGATAAGCCGGGTAAAGTGAAATTATCAGCCACAGTTGAAAAACACACATTACAGCTGTCAATTGAAGATAGCGCTCCGAGTGTTAGTAAGGAAGATCTAAGTAATATATTTGAACGATTATACCGTGTAGAAAGTTCAAGGAGCAGAGAAACGGGTGGTTCAGGTTTAGGTTTAGCGATTTGTAAAAGTTTAATTGAAGAACATAAAGGAAAAATATATGCTCAACAATCAAGTTTAGGTGGCCTGAAAGTTACCATGGAGTTACCTCTTAATTTATAAATGATTATTTAAACGGATAAGTCACTAGATGATTAAAATATTTTGCAGCTTGTTGCTCCCTATTGTCCTATATAGCAGTATTGCTGTAGCACAAACCTTTAGTACATTAGCAGCTGAGGTTGGGGCTGAATCCGATGTCAGGTTAAAGCTTTCAAAACTTGATTATGCTTTGCCGTCCGTTACAGGTTTGCCAATAAAAGACCAAGCAAAATATTGGCATTTAATGGCCTTAGTTCAGCAAGAAAACAGTCAATTTAAGGAGTCTGTTGACTCTGCAACACTATCTATTGAAATAATTAAAACAAGAAACACTCAACAAAACTTATTGCTAGCTCGACTTTATATTGTACGGTCTAACAGTATTTATAAAGTAGACTCATCAAAGTTAACTCACTGCCCCGATCTTGATGAAGCTATAAAGCTACTATTGGCATTAAAAACTGCCCCGTCAACATTAGCCACTGCATTTAGCCAACAAAGTACCTGTGTATATGAAAAAACAAATAATGTCCCTAAGGCGTTAGCAATATTGGATAAAGCGATAGCATTAGCTCAAGAAAGCCAACTTGCTGATGAAGAGCAAGCAACCATCTACAATGAAACTGCATTAATATACAGAAAGCTCTCTATTTTTGATAAAGCCTACCAATATAATTTAATCGCAAAAGATAAATGGCTAGTCGTGGGAGACTTTCAGGGGGTATATTTTATGCTTAGAAACTTGATCGTTGCCGCTACAGACATGGGCGAATTTGAACTTGCTCAGCAACATATCAATGAATTGCTTAACTTTTTTAAGCAACATCCGGAATTTAATGATTTACCTTTTTTTGCGAATTATCATTCAGCAGTACTGGCTAGAACGCAAAATAACTGGTTACTCGCTATTTCATTTTTTGAGAAAGCCATATTGCTAAAAAACATCACATCTAGTAATGCCTATATAAGAGCGGCATACGAACAGCTCAGTCTAATGTATTATCGTAATAATCAACATATGAAAAGCTTCGATACCCTAACATTACTCGAAGAAGAGTTTTCTGGTTTGTCACTCATCAAAGATGAAGTTCTACCATTGGTGATGTTAAAAGAGGGACGACAACATGTTTCATTAAACAATGCTTATGATTTGTTAGAAGCAGCGGAGAGGAAAAAGAGAGACTTTGTACAAAAATCGACAGCTGTTGCTGCCCAAGTTCATGATAGTAATTTACAACAACTCGATAACTTATTGTTAAAACAGAGATTTAATTACTTAGCTATCATTGCATTTCTTATCGTAATCTTGCTTTTATCTTTTTCATATTTACAGGTACAGCGCCGTAATACCTCGACAAGAGAAAAAGAAGCGTCGGCATTATTACTGGAACAAAAAAATCAATTATTAGCCGATGTTTCCCATGAATTAGCTACCCCGCTCACCGTATTAAAGCTCCAAGTAGAGTCACTGAAAGATGACTTAGAGGAAGATGTTCAAGTAACATATAATGCCTTAGACAGTAAATTAGATGATATACAGCATTTAATTAGTGATATTCATCAACTTGCCCAATCTGATGTCGGTGTTCTAGATCTAAATATTGAGTGCTATGAGTTCAATAAAATATTAGATCATTGGCAAGGTGAATTCGCTGAATTTGTCACCCAAAACAAGCTTACTTTTGAAATAGAAAATAATCTTCCCAAAACCTTCATGGTTAGTTTTGATCGTGAAAAAATCAAACAAGTGGTCACTAATTTACTAGCAAATAGTGCTAAATACACAGATAAACCGGGCAAAACAAAACTTTCAGTCTCTATTAAAGAAAAAGCTTTACTGCTTTGCCTTGAAGACAGTGCCCCCAGTGTTAGTGATGAAGAGCTGATTGATATATTTGAGCGCTTATATCGCGTTGAAAGCTCAAGGAGTCGAGAAACTGGAGGCTCGGGTTTAGGGTTAGCTATATGTAAAAGTTTAATAAAAGCTCATGATGGCACGATATGGGCAGATCAATCTCAATTAGGGGGCTTAAAAATCTCCATAGTGCTCCCCATCAGTAATAAATAATATATGAACAAGCTAAATGGTAATTAATTTATAATGACAAAATTATTTTCTCAAATTTATCGGTGAAAGAGAGTCTATTTCACCTGAATAATCAACCGTTGCATTAAGAGAACCACAAGAAAAAATGGCCATTGATTCAAAGAGTTCACCACGGATAAACTTTAATTCGAAGCCAAATTGCCTAAGCTCAGCCGCAGCAACTTTCTGCGCTAAACTCAACCTTTCATAATATACTTCTTCATTTAACTTACTTCGCCTCTGCTCATAAGTAATGTGAAGTTTATCTAAAAAAGTTAACGAGACCAGGTCCGTTGTAGATACAGTTACCATAGCAATACCTTACCGAGCAAATGAAAACTAAATGGTTCACTACTCATTGAATAAATAATCCCTAAAAAAACTTACTTTAGACTTTTCTTGTCATCACTTTCTGTTGACGTCTACTAACAATCATCATAATCACGGCAAACAAAAGCAACATGTTGATGTTTTCTGGTTCTGGAACTTCAACGGTATTAATGACTAACCTTGGTCCATAACCTGCTTGGGAACTGCTATAAAAACGTTGGAAGTAGTTATCACCCAACCCAGCTAACATCACACCATTATTGACGACCTCTTCCATTATCCAACCTTGAGTCAACTCAGTAATATTCCAAGATTTCCATCCCCTAGCTTCAGCGTCGGTGTAGGTTGTACGGGCAATAGCATACTCTTCAAAATTAGGAATAAGTGTAGATTCATCCCATGAGGATGTGATGGCATAAGCATCAATAGTCATATCAGCATCACTTCCCCAGTAACCTGAGTATCGATACATTTGTAAGACTGCAGACTCAATAATGACATCATCTAATAAACTTAAATCGTTAAACTGCACACCAATACGTTGATCACTTCTAGATACATCATTAGTTCGTAACTCAGTATTATTAGCCTCTGCAACACCATTCCACCACCAAATATCTTGCACATCATTCTCTATGGTGATTAACCCTGCATAACAGTTGCAAGAAAATACAAAACATATCGCTATTTTTAATAAAAATTTTAAGTTCATTGTCGTAAATTGCCTACCAAAAATCGTTTTAACGCTTTCTTAAAACAAGTTAAAAATCTAAGAGAATGAATGGTAAAAAACAAATGAGGATAATTCATGGAGAAATCAGTTTTCTCCATATTTATTACACAATCGTCAGTTAACCTTTTTTGAAAGTTATTGAAAAATTAGCGGTTATGAATAATAAGCCCAGAAGTACAAGTATTTTATCGAAGTCGATCACACATATATCGACGAAAACTTTGAGAAAATTGGCACCAGAGTTGAGTAAAAAAATAGCACGCAAAATGTTACTTTCACCAAAACGTACTAAAAACAGATGGCCAAGGCATGTTAAGCAATTTAGTACCGAGACTCGCTTTGGGAAAGTACGCACTTATAAGTATGGTGAAGGTAAATGTATTTGGCTAATACATGGCTGGTCAAGTTGTGCTTACGATTTTTGGCCTTTAATGCAGCAACTAGCAGAAAGAGGATATTCATGCATGGCTTTTGACTTTCCTGCACATGGTGCTAGTGATGGAAAACAAAGTTCATTACCCCAAATGATCAATGCTTTTGAAGATATATCAGCTTCATTCCTTGATCCTAGTCTGATTATTACTCACGCATTAGGGGCTTCAATTGTTGCTAACAGCCAATGGTTTAATCAATGTAGTAGTGATTTACTGTTAATTTCGCCGGTATTAAATTGTTATGAACTACTACAGAAGCTGGTCAATCAATCAGGTTTTGACCAAGTACTTTTCGACCAAACAATTCATGATATTCTGAGAAAAGAAAAATTATTTATGCCTGAATTAAACGCTATCCCTAAACTCAAAAACTATAACGGACAACTGAAAATAATTCATGATAAACAGGATATCACAGCGCCATTATCGATGAGTAAACAACTTACTGAGCAATCTGAAGCTAAATTATTTACGACGAATAAACTTGGGCACAATAAAATTTTACGGAGTAAAAACGTATTAAAAGTGATTGAGTCTTTTACTGCTATAAGTGAGTGTCAAAAATCTATAGCGTAAAAATATCCTAATCAACGGGAACAAAACGAAAACCGGCTCCGTAAGTCGTTTCAATGACATTTTGCTCAATATTTATTGACCTTATTTTTTTGCGGATATTCTTTATATGGCTATCTATAGCACGATCTGAAATGTCTCGGTCATTATTATATGCAAATTCAATAATTTGCTCTCGAGAAAAAATACGCCCTGGCTTTTTAATTAATAGATTCAGTAAAGAAAATTCTAAGTGGGTGAGCTTAACCTCCTCACCATTATATTTTAATAAATAGCCATTTTTGTCTAGCTGCAGACCACTAGGTACTTCATCACTCAGCACACCTGAACGTTTCAAAACGGCTTGAATGCGCAACATCAACTCTTTAGCGCTAAAGGGTTTACAAACATAGTCATCAACCCCTGCTTGTAACCCGATAATTCGATCGTTTTCAGTCTTTCTAGCAGTAAGCATAATAATTGGAATATCGGAGAAAGCTCTAATTTCTTTACAGCAAGTTACGCCATCTTTTATCGGCAACATAACATCCAATATAATAATATCAGGTAATTCTTTCTTCACTGTTTCAATAACCATCTCACCTGAATTTAAAACAATGGATTTATACCCTTCACGAACAATATATTTGGCAACTTGTGCAGCAATTTCTCTTTCATCTTCAACCACTAAAACTTTGATCATAATTATATATTTTTTCCTTGGGTTCTAAATAATTACCGTTATCTATTATCAATAAAAACGCAGTCATTTATGCATCCAATTAATCATAACATTGTTACACTGAGAGTGTTTTTAAATGATGTCATAACGTTAGTTGTTTGAGCAATTCAATTTTTATAGTATATAAAGTAACGTAGCTAAATTACTTATACAGATATAAAGTCTATGCCGCAACGTGCCCCTTTCCGCCATAAAAGTCATAAATTAATGTTTGTTTTATAATAAGTATATGGTCAACTTTTGTATTGAAGTTACTATTCGATAGGTATCGTGTTTCTCGAAGAAACAGACTTTTTGTAGGCATCATCGAGCTGACTTAAGCTCATGTTTTGATTAATAACAAATAAAAGATATGTTTTTTAATGAACTAATAAAACTTATTACCTGCTATCGAATTTTAATATAAGTAATTATTATAAATAGCTACCTGCTTTATCTTAGCGTTGTAATAATCAAAGACTATTCATTAAGTTTACCTATCACTGCTTTCATCTTCTCAGCCAACTGTACCTTCTCTAAATGGAAATAACGGATATTGGTTATATAAGAGTGTTACTCCTTTATTCTTATATTTATTTAATGATTCTTTAATTATAAATTCAGGTTTAATAATTAAAATAATGGACGAAAGTCATGTGTTAATCAAAAAATCTGGTTGTAAATTGACGGGCTATGATTGTATTTCAATTTATTGTTCATACAGTTGAGCCGCATTACTAGTGGATTCACCGATACCAAGCCGATAACTTGTAATCAGTAGGTCGCCAGTTCGACTCCGGCAGTCGGCACCATTCATTCCGAAAGGAAGGAAATAAACCTTAACAGTAATGTTAAGGTTTATTTTCGTCTGCAGTTTGTCAATTGCTACTACTGTACTTTAATCAGTAACTAATTAAAGTACAGTGCTCCACTCCGGCCACCGACATTACTCATGCGTAGAAAGCATTAAACTCACGGCAGTTTCCTCGAATTCAAAAAAACAGGTTTAATTCAATTAAGCAGTCAATAATTGCCAATTAAAGACAAAAAATTAAAAGGTGTCTTTATATAAGTTTTATAGCTAGTGGTCCTTCTTCAATCTATAATCACCTTATTAAACTGTTTTGTCATAATTTACTCATTGAGGTTTAAAATAGTATAAAGCTAAGCTAAGCTAAGGTTACGAAACAATATTTATCCAATAAAATTCTATAAAAAACATATTCTAAAGACTAACTTTTGTAAGGCTGAATAATTCATATTCAAATTTTTCTTTTGCATCTGTTTAAAGATGAAACATTGTTAAGAAACCCACCTAGGGGTATTAACATCATATGGCAGAAAGCATGCAAAAAAATATAATACAATCTCTGTGGAAACAGCTGTTAGTCTTGTCCGTTATTGGCATTATCATCATTATTAGCGTAGTGCCCTTTATTTTCAATGAAACCACTATCAAAGATGCTACGTTAGTGGCCCAAAACACTGCTCAACAATATTCATCATTAAGAAGTTATTATACAAAGAATATTGTTAGTAAACTCAAAGCTAGTGGTCAAATAACGATTTCAAGTGACTACAAAAATAAAGAACATGGTATACCTTTACCTGCAACCATGATCCACGAACTGAGTGAGCTGTCTGAGTCGAGTGGTTTGAAAATCAAGCTTTATTCAGCTTTTCCTTTTCCCGATCGTGCCAATAGAAAGCTTGATGCTTTTCAGATACAGGCTTGGCAAAAACTTACCCTTAATCCCAATGCTCCTTATGTTAAAACAGAAAGCCAGAATAATAAGCAGGTAGTTCGTGTTGCTATTGCTGATATTCTCACTGAACAAGCCTGTGTCCAGTGCCATAATACCCATCCTCAAACCCCAAAGACTGGCTGGAAGTTAGGTGATGTCCGTGGGGTATTAGAGGTTATCGTTCCTATTGAACAGCAATTATCGTGGCAGCAAAATGGCAGTTACCAATTAACCATAATTTTTATTCTCATATTTCTGATTATTTTTTACGTTTTATTACGCCTATTAAGTAATGAATCAAGGAACAAAGTAAGTGATGTACTTATCCCCTTAAAGAATCAAAAGTTTGCCATGAATGCACATTCTTTATTATCTATGGCCGACAAACATGGCAACATAACTTATGTTAACGACAAGTTCTCGAAAATAAGTGGTTATACCCGCGAGGAGCTAATAGGAAAAAAACATAGCCTACTTAATTCTAATAATCAGTCTAAGGCCTACTGGGAAAAAATGCATAACCAGATATTGTCGGGTAAGACTTGGCATGATGAAGTACTAAATAGAGCTAAAGACGGCCATCACTATTGGGTTGATACCACCATAGTGCCTAATTACGATAAACGTGGACAGGTCAATGGTTTCACTTCAATTCGCACCGATATTACGCAGCAAAAACAAAATATTGAAAACCTTGCTATAGCAAAGGAACAAGCAGAAGTTGCCAACGACTCTAAAGCTGATTTTCTTGCCAACATGAGTCATGAAATCCGTACGCCAATGAACGGTGTTATTGGCATGACCAATTTATTAATCGATAGTGACCTTAGCCAAGAGCAACACAAATTAGCCAATACAGTAAAATCATCCGCGGTCGGCTTATTAAGTATCATTAACGATATTTTAGACTTTTCAAAAGTAGAGGCGGGAAAGTTAGAGCTTGAGTTAATCCCTTTTAATTTAGGACAAATGGTGGGGGATATTGGCGCAAGTCTAAGTTTTCAAGCACACCACAAAGGCCTGCAATTTATTTGTCCGGCCACGCCTATTATTCAACAGTGGGTGACAGCAGATCCTGGCCGAATTAGACAAATCCTGACGAATTTAATTGGCAATGCAATAAAGTTTACCAATCAAGGTGAAGTTGCTGTTTATGTGCACCTGATAGAACAAACATCAGAGAAAAAGCTATTCCGCTTTGAAATAAAAGATACTGGCATCGGTATAAGTGAATTACAACAAACGCAATTATTTGACAAGTTCTCTCAAGCCGACTCATCAACCACTCGGAAATATGGTGGTACAGGCTTAGGTTTGTCCATTTGTAAAAAATTAGTCGAGCTTATGGATGGCGAAATTGGTATTGATAGTGGAATCGGTCAAGGAGCTACTTTTTGGTTTACCCTGCCCTTACTTAATGCTCAAGCTATAGAGAATATTCCTGCATATAGCGCTAACTTAAAAAAAGAAAAAATATTAATTGTTGATGATAACGAAACTAACCTTGAGTTAATGCATCAGCTGCACAAAATTTGGGGAATTCCCCATAAATTAGTAAATAGTGCAAAATTAGCATTAGCAGAATTATCACAAGCGTCTCAAGATAATATCCCTTATACCATGGCTATTTTAGATATGCATATGCCAGAAGCCGATGGCTTAGAGTTATGTCAACAAATACAAAAAACGCCACAGGTAGCAAAAACTAAACTGATAATGGCATCGTCACAGGCGCAACGTGGTGATGCACTGAAAATGAAAGAAGCTGGTTTTAAAGGTTATATTACTAAACCTATTCAGCAATCTGAATTATTAGATGTTTTATTAATGGTTTCGGGCGTAAAAATTTCGACACCTGAATTTGTTACTCGTCACTCCATTAAGGAGCATGTGCAGTTTAAAGCGCATATTTTAGTTGTTGAAGACAATGCAACGAATCAGCTAGTAATAGAAGGCTTACTAAGTGCCCTTGGCATAACTGTCGACCTTGCGGGTAACGGTAAAGAAGCTATATCAACATTACAAAGTGTTAGCAAACATGACCTAGTTTTTATGGACTGCCAAATGCCGATACTCGATGGTTATCAAGCGACCCGAAAAATAAGATCAAAAGAGTCAGGCGTTACCAACAGTGAAATTCCCATTATCGCGATGACCGCTAATGCGATGGCGGGCGACAGACAAAAATGCTTAGATGTTGGTATGAATGATTATTTATCAAAACCAATAGAAGTAGACGAAGTCATAAACATGCTTAAAAAGTGGTTACCAACTGAGAGTAAAGAAGAAATAGAGGCTGAAGTTGAAGAGGACATAAAATTAGCAACTATTGATAAAAAAGAGAGTGAGCATATCGTTTTTGATTATGAGGATATGTCTAGGCGACTGATGAACGACCAAGAACTGATAAAGTCTATTGCAGCAATATTTTACGAAGACTTGGTTATCGAAATAGAAGAACTTAAGGTCTGTCTTCAAGAAAATAACGCTGAACAAGCGGCGGGCATTCTGCATAAAATAAAAGGAGCGGCGGCGAATGTTGGTGGTAAAGCGTTAACGGCTTTAGCTCTTGATATGGAAATTGCCAGTAAATCAGGAAACCTCATTGAAATAAAAGAAAATATTGAGCAACTTGAGTATGAATTTAGCACACTAAAATTGGCAATGAAAAAAGCACTTTCATGAAGAGACTTTTTAAAAATATTGCATTAGGCTGAAGGAGCTAATATTGCCAGCTAATTTCAAGCCCCCCTTGCAATAGTCTTCATAAGCCATATCTCATCAATAGAGAGGTAAAATGAAACTTAAAGTTAATTATGGGCTGTTCAAAGGTGTTATTAAACCTTACAAATGGTATTTTTATCATTACACTTTAATAACCAGTATTAATAAACTGTTGATACTTCATTAATATATGTAAAAAATTCAGGGGGATTCTGATACATTTATTCTAAAACATACCTGAATGACCTGCCCTGTAAAATTATACTGTTGAAAGTGAGAATAATGAATGAAGTTATTAGTTGCAGATGACAGTAATGTATCACGAAGTATGTTGTCAGCCATTACTAGAAGCTGGGGCTACGAAGTGATTTTAGCTGAAGATGGTGAGCAAGCCTGGCAAATTATGCAAGAAAACGATGCACCGCAATTGTTATTGCTTGATTGGGAAATGCCCAAAATGAATGGCATTGAAGTATGCGTTCGTGTCATTGAAAAGGACCCGGAAAACCCTCCTTATATAGTTCTATTAACGTCTAGATCTTCATCAGATGACATTGTTGAAGGATTGAGCAAAGGCGCTAATGATTTCTTATCTAAACCTTTTGATACCGCTGAATTGCAAGTACGTTTACAAGTGGGAAAACGTATGATTGAAATGCAAGATAAACTTAATGACACTTTGAATGAACTAAAAGAGCTAGCCAGTCACGACTCACTTACGGGGTTGTTAAACCGCCGAGCGATTATGGAAGGTTTGCCCAAAGAAATTCAACGCATGAAACGTCAAGATAACGTTTTGTGTATTG
>Ga0209292_1005159_pt1 | contig 13444 bp, 10 predicted proteins | sample GOMGulsemesocosm_2_FD_184634 | JGI IMG/M metagenome (GOLD analysis project Ga0209292, IMG submission 184634) | Methane-oxidizing microbial communities from mesocosms in the Gulf of Mexico - GOM9C Gulf of Mexico (SPAdes) (version 2) | ecosystem: Environmental > Aquatic > Marine > Cold seeps... | reverse complement strand
AAAACGTATTCATCAAGAAATTGACCCGTATTTAGAAATGACGGAAATTTGCGATCGCACATTAAAAGCAGGCGGTCCGGCATTATTATTTGAAAATCCAAAAGGTCATACTATGCCGGTTTTGGGTAACCTATTTGGTACCCCCGATCGTGTTGCTATGGGTATGGGTCGCGAAAGCTTGAGTGAGCTGCGTGAAGTAGGTCAGTGGTTATCTTATTTGAAAGAACCTGAGCCGCCAAAAGGCTTTAAAGAATTAATGGAAAAAGTGCCAATCTTTAAACAGGTATTGAATATGCCGACTAAAAGATTGCGTAAAGCACCTTGTCAAGAAATCGTATTAACGGGTGATGATGTTGATTTAAGTAAAATTCCTGTTCAGCATTGCTGGCCTGGGGATGTTGCACCATTAATTACCTGGGGTTTAACTATTACCCAAGGTCCTTATAAAAAGCGCCAAAATTTGGGTATTTACCGTCAGCAAGTACTGAGTAAAAACAAATTAATCATGCGTTGGTTATCGCATCGTGGTGGCGCTTTAGATTTTAAAGAATTCCAAGAATTAAACCCAGGTGAAAACTATCCTGTATCAGTGGCGTTAGGCGCCGATCCGGCAACGATTCTTGGTGCGGTAACGCCAGTACCAGATTCACTTTCTGAATATGCGTTTGCTGGATTGTTACGTGGCAGTCGTACCGAAGTGGTTAAATCTATTTCCAATGACTTAGAAGTACCTGCGGGTGCTGAAATTATTTTGGAAGGCTACATCGCTCCGGGCGAAATGGCAGAAGAAGGTCCTTATGGTGATCATACTGGTTACTATAATGAGACTGATTCTTTTCCAGTCTTTACGGTGACGCATATCACGATGCGCAAAGATGCGATTTATCATTCGACTTATACTGGTCGCCCTGCCGATGAACCTGCGGTATTGGGTGTGGCGTTAAATGAAGTGTTTGTGCCTATTTTACAAAAACAATTCCCTGAGATTGTCGATTTCTATTTACCGCCGGAAGGCTGTTCTTATCGTATGGCGATTGTCACCATTAAGAAACAATATCCAGGCCATGCTAAGCGGGTTATGTTGGGAGTGTGGTCGTTCTTACGTCAGTTCATGTATACCAAGTTTGTGATCGTGTGTGATGATGATATTAATGCGCGCGATTGGAATGATGTGATCTGGGCGATCACCACACGTATGGATCCTGCGCGTGATACCACGATGATTGAGCATACGCCAATTGATTACCTTGATTTTGCATCACCGGTATCTGGGCTTGGCTCAAAAATGGGCATGGATGCAACCAATAAATGGCCTGGTGAGACAGATCGCGAATGGGGTGAACCAATTGTGATGGATGAGAAGGTTAAGCAACGCGTCGATGATTTATGGGACGAATTAGCTATTTTGTGATATAAATGAGCTAGATCATAAAAATTCGTGCTTGTCAGAGAGTGAGATTGAAAGGGAATGTATGTTAAGAATTAAGTGTGAAGTGACATTATTAGAGTCGTATACAGAGACTGTATTTAACGTGAAGTTAAAGCCAGAACAAAAAGTTGAGTTCCAGGCTGGACAATATCTAATGGTGGTCATGGCCGAAGACGACAAGCGCCCATTTTCTATTGCTTCAAATCCAAGTAATGATGATATTTTAGAATTACATATTGGTGCATCGGAACAAAATTCGTATGCAATGCAAGTAGTAGAAAGACTAAAAACAGGTTCTGTCGAAGTTGAATTACCAGGTGGTAATGCTGGTCTAAGAGAAGAGTCTGAGCGTCCTTTGGTATTAATTGCAGGCGGCACTGGTTTTTCTTACACAAAATCTATTTTAGAACGAGCTGTAGAAGTTAGTTCTCGTCCTATCTCATTATATTGGGGTGCTCGTGAAGCATCGCATTTATATGCATTTTCGTTGGCACAAGAGTTAGCTGCTGCGCATCCACAGGTGACGTTTATTCCTGTTGTTGAAACTGCGCCTGAACAATGGTCAGGTAAAGTTGGTCAGGTTCATAAAGTGGTGATGGATGATGTTGCCGATCTCGCGGCGTGTGATATCTATATCGCTGGTCGTTTTGAAATGGCGGGTGCAGCGCGCACTGACTTTGCGCCATTAGGTGTGAAAGAACATTTATACGGCGATGCATTTGAATTCATTTAATTGATAGTGCGTTTACTTGTATTAAAAAAGCCGTAACGGATGAAGTGACCCCCAATAGTTGGACAACCAATTATTGGGGGTCTTTTTTATGTCCAAATATAGTCGTGAGTTAAAACTCATTATCGCGAAAGAGTGTCTAGGTGGTAAATCATCTTATACATTAGCAAATGAACTATCGATATCCGCTCGGCAAATCCGATATTGGACTCAAGTCTTTGCAATTCATGGAAAAGATGCATTCCTACCAAACTCATATGCCACCAATGCAGAAACAAAGCTGCAAGCATTAAAGTTAATGTGGACAAATGACTGGTCCCTCACTCACACTAGTGCCGTATTAAATCAGTCTTCTCCTGGTGCACTCTCTTTATGGCTAAAAACATATAACGAGTCTGGCTTTAGAGGGCTTCAACGCACCTCGATAAATAGGCCTACAATGACACAATCTAATACAACCAAAAAATCAGATAGCGAAATGACAACAGAAGAGCTAAAGGAAGAGTTAGCCTATCTACGAGCAGAGAATGCTGTATTAAAAAAGTTGGAAGAGCTAGACCAAGCAAAGCGCCTAAAAATAAAGAAAAAGCGATAACGGTTTTAGCTCTCAAAAATAAACATGCACTAAAGCACCTTCTTCAAGCCACTGCGTTGGCTAAAAGTGTGTTTTATTATCAAGTTAGAATAAATGAAAAGCCGGATATTTATGAACGAGAACTGGCGCTTATAAAAGATATTTATCACGAACATAAAGGGCGTTACGGCTATCGTAGGATCCAGCTAACACTGAAAAGACAAGGCGTTACGCTAAACCATAAAACGGTGCAAAGGCTGATGGCTCAACTAGATCTAAAGTCTACTGTACGACCTAAAAAATACAGTTCTTATAAAGGCGGAGCTGGAACAACTGCACCGAATGTACTTGAGCGAAATTTTAATGCTACAAAGCCAGATGAAAAATGGGCAACAGATGTAACTGAATTTAAGGTTGGAGATCAGAGAGTTTATTTATCACCAGTTATAGATCTATTTACCAAAGAAATAGTCGCTTACAAGATAGCTAAAGATGCCCGTTTACCATTAGTTACAGATATGCTAAAAGATGCCATCAATAGCTTAGATAAGAACTCTAAGCCGATAGTGCATAGCGATCAAGGGTGGCAGTATCGTCACAGAGGATATCAAAAACAGCTGGCTGCTCATGGACTAACGCAGAGCATGTCCAGAAAAGGAAACTGTTTAGACAATGCAGTAGCTGAAAACTTCTTTGGCTTATTAAAAACAGAAATGTATCATAGGCAAAAGTTCAACGACGCCGATGAATTAATAGAAAAGCTCGACGAGTACATCGAGTATTACAATACGAAACGGATCAAGGTCAAATTAAAAGGCCTGACTCCGATAGAATATCGAAACCAGGCCTTACAAGCCGCTTAACTAAAATGTCCAACTTAACGGGGTCACTTCAGGATGTTACGGCTTTTTTATTATTTTAAATATCTCGCTGCTTAATTAAGACTCGTGTGGTTAAGCTTGCTGGTGATAGTTTAAACTTTGTTTATATATGGTATTGGCGTCGTTAACTCGGCCTAGTTTCTCGTAAGCGTGCGCCAGAGCAACATATGCAGGTGTTGATGGTGATTGACTAATACCTTGGCTTAACTCTTCGACAGCTTCGCCCCAGCGACCTTCTTTCACCATTAATTGACCGATACATACTGCTAATAGACCTGAACCTTCACGCGTCTGCTGTAGGCGCTTAAGGCGTTCGATTAACGCATGGTAGTCAGTCAGGTTTAATTTTGGTGTTAAACTGATTAATTCTGGATAAAGTTCGTTACTTAATGCATCCATCATCAGCAGATAAGCAGACTGGTGATCATTACGGCCCATCAATAGGCTAGCTGTTTCTGCTAAATAGCGGCCGTCATGTTTCAGTGCTTTTGGCAGTGAACTCCAAGTATCAAGCAAGCCTGTACTACCTTGCTGTTTAGATACTTCACCTAAATGTTGGAAATGACTATTTTTACTTAATTCATCAGCTTCTGCAGCGTTAAGTAATTTTTGTTTTTGCAGCTGTGGAACAAGAGCAAGTAATTGACCCCATTCTTTTCTTTCTATACACACATCTTTAAACATTGTCAGTACTACTTTATGCTTTGGATGTTTCTCATGTAATCTTGATAGAGATACAAAAGCTTGTTCGAATTGTTGCTGCTGAACTTGTAACTTGGCTTGGGTGATCTCGACTGCCAGGGTATTTTTATCGGCGTTCTTGAGTGCTAATAATAAATACTCATCACGTTTTCCTTCATTACCCAGTTCTTGCGCTGATTGTGCCGCCGCAAGGTAGTTTAATACCGGTACTTGCGCTTTCTTGGCTGCTTTTAAAGTTAACGTTTCTGCTTTTTTAAAATCGCCACTGGCTAATGCTAAGATGCCTTTTTCTGTTTGTATTTTAGCTCGAGCTTGATGATAGCGATTAAACCAACCTAGACTGTGAGTCAGTCTATTGATTAATGCTTCGATCGCTAATAACGCAAAATAGAAACCAACTACCATGATCACGGCACTGCTCACCGTTGCATCAATGATATAGTCTCCGGCCGCAATCATCACATAACCTTTATTGCCCATTAAATAAGGGGCAGCTACTGCACCTGCAAGAAGCAGCGCGATTAATACTATAAATCTAACCATTGTTATCTGCCTCCGCTTATTCTGCGCCAGTGTTATTTGTTAATGCGTTGATTTTACGATCTCTAATTGTCGTTCGAATCAATGCTGCACTGTTTAATTTAGTTGGGTATGTTGTCGTTATAGTCACTTTACTGAGACTATCCAAACTCGTTAACATTGTTTTTGTTGCTGGTTGATTGATATCGTAATAGCGTTTGATCCACGCTTTGGCTGTTTTTAGCGCCTGTTTAAATTTAGCTTGGTCTTGACGATGTACGGCTAATTCAGCTTGTAATAATTGGGTTTTTAAATTTTCAGTTAAATACCAAGCTGTTTGTGGTGATAATAGGGCATCGACAGAGTTATCTTGACGGCGGATAGTAATGAAATTATCGCTGAACGATTTCCATGACTTTGTTAAATTAGCTTTCCAGTCAGCACTATCACTCGATAACTGCGTGTCAGACGCTACGACTTCTGGACGGGTAAATCCGGCTAATGCCAAGTCATCAACTTCTTCCGCTTGGATCGCAATTTTTAACGCTAAACCATCATGATCAATACGTGGTAATTTACTCAGTGTGGCAATGTCTTGCTCAATGACTTTACGCAGTGGTAATAGGCTCGGATCATTTAATTGCGTGAGACGACGGCTTGCTGATGATAATAATGCGAGGCTGGTATCAATATCTTGTTCTAAGGCTATTTTACGGCCGGCGATACGAATTAAATATTCGGCTTCTGCCAGCATCCATTCATTAGGGTTACGCATTTTCAGGTTCGCGATCGCCAGTTGCACGGTTTCCAATTGGGCTGCTGTTAACTTTTCGCTGCTTTGGATCTGAGTTAGCTGCTGCGTTGTTTTTGTTAACTGATTAGCAACGGTTTGCTTGTCTTCGTTTAACTGTAGACGTAACGATTGCTGACTATCTTTTTGATCTTGTAACTGGGCTTGTAGTTTTGATAATACTTGTTGCTGCAGCAGATTTTGCTGATGACTGTGATAATAAAGACCAGCACCAAGCCCTAGCGTTAATAATATAGCTATTGCCCCTGTGACGACACCAGCTTTGCTTGCTGACTTACCTTCCGTTGTGATCGTGTTTGATGTGTCAGTCGTGTCTTTATTTGTTGTTTTAGTATTGGCACTTTGACTGCTATTCTTTTTGTCTGTCATTTAGCTTATTCCTATCTGCATATCCAATTGCTTAATAGCATTAAATAATGAATTATTTGATGCACCACTTGCAATGGTGACGTGTTCAATTCCTAACGTATGAGCAAGTGCTGCTATTCGTTGACTAGGAACAATAAAGTGTAAGTTCAGTATCCAAGGTAACGCCGTGTAGGGTATCGTTTTTATCAGGTTACCTAGAATTTCACCGCTAGTGATAATAACACTATTGATAGCGAATTGTTGCCACTTATTAATCAACAACTCAGGATCGTAATCTGGGGCAGTACGTTGATAAACTTCACAATATGTCACGTTTGCGGTACGTTGGGTGAGATCTTCGGCCAGCGTTTCTCGGCCACCATTACCGCGTAGAATGACAATTTTTTTGTGTTCTACTGATGCGTTGGCGAGTAGTTTTAATATCCCTTCGCTATCATGTGTATCGGGTATTTGGGCGTGATTGATACCGTACTTCTGCCAGCTAAGTGCTGTTGTTGGGCCCACTGCAATATAGTTAATTTGCTGTGGCCAAGTCTTATTTGCGTTTATTAGACTGGTATTAGCATAATTTACAGCATTATCGCTTATGGCAATAATATAGTCATCAGGCTGTAATTTTTCCAGTAAAGAATAGACTTTGTCAAACTGTTGTCCTGCGGAAATATCGATAAATGGACAACATAAGGCTGCTCCATTGGCAGCCTCAATCTGGCGAGCAAGTTGCTCGCCTTTAGCTCGTGGGCGAGTGATTAGCGCCCTGATTTTCATGCGTCTGCGTTATTATAGACAGCAGTTAAAATTTCTTTTGCACCTTGTGCAAGTAGGGTATCAGCAAGTGTTAGCCCTAGTTGGCGTGCATTTTTGCGATCTCCACGGATCTCTGCGCGGATAACTTGGGTACCATCAGGCTTGCCAACCAGTCCACGTAACCATAGTTCATCACCGTCAATCAGTGCGTAGCTACCGATTGGTACCTGGCAACCACCTTCAAGCGCTAAGTTCATCGCACGTTCTGCCATTACTCTATCACTGGTTAATTCGTCGTTTAATGGGGCGAGTAATGCTTTTACACGTTCGTCATCAACACGGCATTCAATGCCTACTGCACCTTGACCAACAGCTGGAAGACTTTGCTCTGGCTCAATATAACTGGCAATACGGTATTCCATATCTAGACGTTTTAGTCCGGCTGCCGCTAGAATAATCGCATCATAGACTTTGTTATCAAGCTTGTTTAAACGGGTATTTACGTTACCACGTAAGTCCATAATTTTTAGGTCTGGACGTGCTTCGCTTAATTGACATTGGCGGCGTAAGCTACAAGTACCAACGATGGCACCTGGTGGCAGTTCTTCAATTTGGCGGTAGGTATTTGAAACAAATGCATCACGTGGATCTTCACGTTCACAAATTACTTCTAAGCCTAAACCTTCTGGAAATGCAACTGGTACATCTTTCATTGAATGCACGGCGATATCTGCACGGTTTTCAAGCATTGCTACTTCAAGTTCTTTTACAAAAAGACCTTTACCACCCACTTTTGCTAAAGGCGTATCTAAAATGATGTCGCCTTTAGTTACCATTGGAATGAGTTTAACGGTAAGATTTTGATGGAGCGCTTCTAGACGTGCTTTTACATATTCAGCCTGCCACATTGCAAGTGGACTTTTACGGGTTGCAATTCTTAGCGTTTCAGTTGCCATGTTATTTCCAAATTTAACTAGATTGACTAAATATTAACAGATTTCACTCATTAATGGTTGATCTAAGATGGGGTTATTTGTAAAAAACAGCGCTAATTTAACCACTCGATAACATAAAGAATCGGATTAAAAGCGGTGGGTTATTTAGTGATAACATGCGTGATCGTTTAATGAGAAGGGTAAAGATAATGTTTGTGTTATTGATTATGACGCTGCAGCTTGCTCTGCTACAGCGACATAAATCAGTTACGCATTATTAGTCGCAGTTAAGGCGGAATGCTTTATGGCTTTTCTTGATGTGTTGCTTAATGTTGCCAAGCACGGTTTTAACTTCACCTTTTGATGTTGCGTCTTGCAACTGGTTAAAAAGGTGCGTTAATTTGTCTATACCTTGTTGGTAAGCCATATGTTGCATATGGGTACTGTGATCCATGCCGTCCATGCCCTTCATATTAGCCATGTTACTGTGGTCCATACCTTCCATGCCCTTCATATTAGCCATGTTGCTGTGGTCCATACCTTCCATGCCCTTCATATTCGCCATGTTGCTGTGATCCATGCCGTCCATGCCCTTCATATTAGCCATGTTACTGTGGTCCATACCTTCCATGCCCTTCATATTAGCCATGTTGCTGTGGTCCATACCTTCCATGCCCTTCATATTCGCCATGTTGCTGTGGTCCATACCTTCCATGCCCTTCATATTAGCCATGCTGCTGTGGTCCATACCTTCCATGTCCTTCATATTCGCCATGTTGCTATGATCCATACCTTTCATCGCCGACATATCTTGCTGTAGTTTTAACGGTATTTCATTTTTAGCCTTAGCGCTGTTCGCCAGTAATTTTGTCAGCTGGGCTTGCATTGTGGCTTGATCTCCGCGCTTAAATGCCCCGACATAGGCTTTTAAATCATCGCTCATCTCTGACATTACGCTGCCTAACTGGGTGTCTTTACAGTGACCATCACCATCGCTGTGGGCAAATGCTGGAGAGCTTAGGGCCGCGCTAAGTGCGATTGCGATTGTTATTTTTTTAAACATTATTTTGCTTCCTTTATATAAAATTCTATTTATTTATTTGTTGTTACTCGGCCCTGTTCATCAATCATTTGAGATCTTAAACTGACTGATTTCCACAAGTAGAAAGACGCTGGTAATACTAATAGTGTCAGAATTACTGCTGAACCCATGCCGCCAATCATTGGCGCGGCGATACGCTGCATGACTTGTGAACCAGTACCATCACCATACATAATGGGCACTAAACCTATGATCACCGTCGCTACAGTCATCATGACTGGACGCACCCGGAGTCCAGCACCATCCATGACCGCTTGCTGTAATTTAGCTTTGGTTAACTGACCTGTTGCTAAGGTACTTTCTAATGATTGGTTTAAATAAACTAACATGATCACACCAATCTCTACTGCAACACCAGCCAAGGCGATAAAGCCAACCCCAACGGCAATTGAGAAGTTATAGTTGAGTAAATATAACAACCAGATACCGCCAATCATAGCCAGGGGTAGGGTGGCTAAAATAAGTAACACTTCGCCAACGCGGCGGAAAGCTAAATACAGTAATAGTACAATGATCGCTAAAGTTGCCGGGATCACCACCGATAGTGTGGCTTTAGCACGTTGCATATATTCGTATTGCCCTGACCAGGTAATTGAATAACCTGCGGGTAAAACGAGTTGTTCGGCGACTGCTTGCTGGGCATCCACCACATAAGAGCCAAGGTCTCGGCCATCAATATCCACGTAAATCCAACCGTTCGGGCGGGCATTTTCGGTTTTGATCATAGGTGCGCCGTCTTCTACATAGATATTCGCGACATCACTTAACGCGATCCGTGCGCCTTGCGGTGTTACCAGCGGTAATAACTTCATCTGTTCGATGCTGTCACGATAAGCTTGCGGATAACGAATATTTACCGGATAACGCTCTAAACCTTCAATCGTCTGTGTCACGTTCATACCACCGACTGCGGTGGAGATAACCGCTTGAACATCGACAATGTTAAGGCCGTAACGTGCGGCTTTTTCACGTTGAATATCAATTTTTACATAACGGCCGCCAGCGACACGTTCAGCATAAGCAGACGCGGTACCGGGTACGTTAAGCAAGATTTTTTCTATCTGTTTACCAATTTTTTCAATTTCAGCCAACTTTTCACCGGCAACCTTGATACCAATCGGGGTTTTAATACCTGTCGCTAACATATCGGTACGGGTTTTGATTGGCATCACCCAAGCGTTGGTCACACCCGGGAATTGCACTAATTGATCCAGTTCTTGGCGTAAACCTTCAGAGGTCATGCCCGCTCGCCACTGCGTTTTAGGTTTTAAGGTAATAAAGGTTTCTATCATGGTTAATGGTGCTGCATCGGTGGCTGTTTCGGCACGACCTGCTTTACCCCAAACCCGTTCTACTTCTGGCACTGTTTTGATTAATTTATTGGTTTGTTGCAATAATTCTCTGGCTTTACCTATGCTGATACCTGGGTAGGTAGTCGGCATATACATGAGATCGCCTTCATCTAATGGCGGGATAAACTCACTACCGATCTTATTCACCGGGTAAAAACCGGCGACTAATAACCCGGCCACAAGGCAAAGTAACAATACCGGGGCTTTTAAGCTTAATGCCAGCACCGGACGGTAAAGGGCAACTAACCCGCGGTTAATCGGATTTTTATGCTCAGGTAATACGTTACCGCGGATGAAGTAACCCATTAAGATTGGTACTAAGGTGACGGCCAGTCCTGCGGCTGCGGCCATTGAGTAGGTTTTGGTGAAGGCCAAAGGCGCAAACATTTTGCCTTCTTGTCCTTCCAGTACAAATACCGGCACAAAACTGAAGGTGATGATCAGCAACGAGAAAAACAGTGCTGGACCCACTTCTGATGCTGCTTTCGCGATCACCTGCCAACGATTAGTATTGGTTAGCGGGGTCTTCTCCATGTGTTTATGGACATTTTCGACCATTACAATAGCACCATCAACCATGGCACCAATCGCGATCGCTATACCACCGAGTGACATGATGTTGGCATTAATACCTTGCCATGACATGATGATAAAGGCCACCATAATGCCAATAGGTAAACTGACTAACACCACTAATGAACTGCGAATATGGAATAAAAACAAAGCACAAACCACAATCACGACAAGAAACTCTTCTAATAATTTCAGATAAAGATTCTCGACTGCATTATCGATTAATGTGGAGCGATCATAGGTAGGAACAATCTCAACACCTTCCGGTAGCGAGGCTTGTAATGTTTGCAGTTTGTCTTTTACTGCGGCGATCACTTCACGGGCATTTTCACTGTAGCGCATGACGATAATACCACCCACCACTTCACCTTCACCGTTTAGCTCGGAAACGCCGCGACGCATTTGTGGGCCAAGCACAATATCTGCAATATCACCCAATAGTAATGGCGTACCCGTGCTGCTGAGTTTTAACGGAATATTTTTCAGATCATCAATTGAGCTAATGTAACCATTGGCACGTACCATGTATTCGGCTTCGGCCATCTCGATGACGCTGGCGCCAGCTTCCTGATTACCATCTTTAATCGCTTTGGTGATCAAGGATAATGGGATCTGATAACTGCGCAATTTATCTGGGTCTACGCTGATCTGATATTGCTTAACCATCCCACCGACTGTGGCGACTTCAGATACACCGGGTACTGTTTGCAGTTCGTATTTTAAAAACCAATCTTGAATACTGCGCAGTTGGCTTAAATCATGATTGCCACTGGTATCGGTAAGGGCATAAGAATATATCCAGCCCACCCCTGTCGCATCTGGACCTAATGCTGGTTTGGCAGTGCTAGGTAAATTTGGCGTTACTTGTGATAAGTATTCTAACACCCGTGAACGTGCCCAATACATATCGGTGCCATCCGCAAAGATGACGTAAACATAAGAGTCACCAAAGAACGAAAATCCACGTACTGTTTTCGCTCCGGGTACTGATAACATCGCCGTTGTTAGCGGATAAGTAACTTGGTCTTCGACTACCTGAGGTGCTTGTCCGGGATAACTGGTTTTAATAATAACCTGGACATCAGACAGATCGGGGATCGCATCAATCGGGGTATTTTTAATCACATAACTGCCGTAGATCAGCACCACTAAGGTGGCGAGTAACACCATGATGCGATTGTTAATCGACCATTCAATTATTTTCTTGATCATCACAGCTCTCCCTCATCATCAAAGTCTAACCAAGACAGGTCTTCATCTTCAGCGGTGGCGGCTGGTTTTTGGCTTGGCTGCATTTGACTATGATCCATCGGTGCGGCCATATCACTGTGGTCCATGCCTTCCATCATATTATCTCTTGCCCCAATACGATCAAAGTCGGCGGTGAGACTCGATTCAGAATCAATTAAAAATTGCGCGCTGGTGACAACGCTATCGCCATCGTCTAAACCGGCTAATACTTCCACATAACCTGCAGACTCTCTGCCTAAGGTGATCTTGATTGACTGATACTGGCCATTGCCTTTGGCAAGTACAATACGATCAAAATTACCGGCGCGAATGATGGCTTCACGCGGTACTTGTATTGAATCGGCTTGTATTTGGCTGGTTAATTTTAATTTCGCGAACATATTCGGCTTTAATTGCTTGTCTGCATTGGCGAATTTTACCCGTACTTTTAACGTTCGGGTTGCCGGGTTTAATACTGGATAAATATAATCGACTTCACCACGCCAAGTTTTCCCTGGGAAACTATCTAATTGCATTTCTGCGTTATCACCGACTTGTACTAATCCGGCCTGTGATTCAAATACCTCGGCTTGTAGCCATATTTCAGCTAACTGACCGGCCTCGACGATTTGTGCTGACGGAGAAATATAGGCGCCTTCACGTATGGATAATTTAGTGATATAACCGGATTCTGGGGCATAAATAGTGATGTTCTGCAGCACTTTTTTATTGCGGTTAACTTGGTTGATTTGTGCCTGACTGATGCCTAATGCAGATAAGCGATGTTTGGCTGACGCGATCAGGGTTTTATTTCCTATGCGCAAGGTATTAAGCAGCTCTTCTTGTGCTTTGATTAGCTCGGGTGAATACAGAGAAAGTAGTTTTTGGCCTTTATTTACATATTCACCTTCGCTATTAATATAAAGTTTATCGACCCAGCCTGATACGCGGCTGTTAATTTGCCACAAGGTATCTTGATTAAACTCTAACATACCAACGGTATTGATTTCGGCAATGAAAGGGCGCAATACGGCTGTTTGTGTGCGTACCCCTAAGTTATTTTCTACTCGGGCTGAGATAGTGACTAAACCGGCATCACTTGCGGTGCTAGCATCGGCATAAACCGGGATCAAGTCCATGCCCATTGGTGATTTACCGGGTTGGTCACGACGATAGTTGGCATCCATCGGTGCCACCCAATAGAGTAGTTCTGGTTCAGCTTCTGTGGCTATCGCGTCGGCATAAACGGGGACCAGATCCATGCCCATTGGTGATTTACCGGGTAGATCGCGACGGTAGTTGACATCCATTGGTGCGACCCAATAGAGGATACTTGGTGTTGCGGTAGTTTCAGTATTATTTGTTTGCTGATTAGTAAACCAAACACCTACTGCAATACCGAGTGCCAATGTGATTGAACTAGCTAATAATGTTTTCATGTCGACCTCTATAATGCTTGAAAGTAGCGAACGCGGGCTAAAGTTTTTAAA
>Ga0209292_1005157_pt1 | contig 13450 bp, 10 predicted proteins | sample GOMGulsemesocosm_2_FD_184634 | JGI IMG/M metagenome (GOLD analysis project Ga0209292, IMG submission 184634) | Methane-oxidizing microbial communities from mesocosms in the Gulf of Mexico - GOM9C Gulf of Mexico (SPAdes) (version 2) | ecosystem: Environmental > Aquatic > Marine > Cold seeps... | reverse complement strand
AAATTCATAGAATTTAGAATTTATATTTATTTCTCTAAAAATTAATTTTCCTTGAAGATTAAATAAGGAGACTGTAACATTTTTAGAGTTACCCAAATCTATATAGATATTATTATTTCCATTACTAGGGTTGGGGTAAACAAAAAAATCTCCTTGATCAAATTCAGTTATACCTATATTAATACCTTGGGATATTTTCTGAATAAATGAATTGAATCCACCTACAGTTTCTAAATAAGAATTACCAATATTTGGATCAAAATCAACATAACCTTCGAAATATCCCGTTGTATAAATAATATTATAATCGTCTACGGCAATTGAATTACCATGGATTTCACTACTACTTCCAAGTATACCTTTTATCCATTCAAAATTTCCATCTGTGTCCAATTTTTGAATATACATGTCACTAGACGTATTACCATTCAGGATTTCAACTCCAGAACCAGCATTGAAATCAACGGTTTCTTCAAAAAATCCAGTGGAATATATATTTCCTTCATTATCAACATCAACTGATAGACCTTCATCCCAACCCGGTCCACCAAACGGCCTAACCCAAATGAATTCACCGTTATTATCTAGTTTTACTACAAAAATATCAGTTGCCCCATTGTTGTTAATGTTCGAAATACCTATACCTGGATTAAAATCTACTAAAAGTGAACGAAAATAGCCAGTTACAATAATATTATTATTTTGGTCAATAGCTATTGAGTGGCCAACATCAAAATTTGTTCCTCCAAACATTTTTGCCCAAACAAAATTACCTGAAGAATCTAATTTATTTACATAAACATCACTTTGACCTTCACTCGATAAAAAAAATTGACCACTATTTGGATCGAAATCTCTAGTTCCAGAAGATCGACCAGTAGAATAAATATTACCATTATTATCACTAGTTATTGATGTTCCTTCACCAACATAGTTATTATTAAAGGTTTTAGCCCAATTAAAATCCCCATTTAAATCTAGTTTTAGCATGAAAATATCAGCTGTGTATGAAGCAATGAGAAATGTACTATCACTAGGGTCAAAATCAACAAGGTTAGAACATATTCCTGTTACATACATATGATTAAAGTCATCAATATGAATTGAAGATCCTTCATCTACATGATCTGCTCCAATACCAGCACCCCATACAAAGTCTCCATCAGAATCCAATTTTAAAATAAAAATATCCTTATTCCCAGCAGATGTAATGAACATAGAATCAATCCCTGGATTAATATCAATTACTTCACGAAAACAACCTGTCACATAAACGTTACCTAGATCATCTATATCAATTGATGATCCATAATCATTATGCGCACCACCTAAACTTTTGGCCCAAATTAAATCACCATTTGAATTCATTTTTTGAATAAAAATATCCCAATTCCCTTTAGATGTAAGATTAAATTCATTTTCACTAGGATCAAAATCAACTACACCTCTAAATTCACCTGTAGAATATACATACCCTTGGTCATCAATAGTTAGAGAGTTTCCATTACTGCTACTAAAAAGAGAGCCTGGAGCGCTATAACTATTAAGTTTAGCCCATACTAAATCTTGAGCTTGAATACTGAATTGTATACTTGCAAAAAATAAAACTATTAAATATCTTTTATACATAATTTAATTAATTATTAGTTTTAAATGTTTTGTCTTTTTACCATTTGACACTATTACCTGGTATATTCCTTGCGCTATATCTATCTCAAATTCACAAAGTCTTGTTTCTGAAAAATATTCTTCATGAATTAAATCTCCATTAATTGAATGTATTCTAATTAGAGCGTTATTCCACATACTCATATCAATTGTAAACATTCCGGAAGAAGGGTTTGGATATATGGAAATAGTATTAGACGAACTCAATTCATTAATCTCCAAGGTCGAAATAAGTTTACAAGATGAAGTGTCTATACATCCATTACGATTTATCTCTACAGCGTAGTATCCATTCGTTTCAGGCGTGTAACTTTGTAGATTAGCATTAGGAATTTGTATTAAACCTAAATTACAATCTAACCATTGATATGAAGCTGAATTTTGACTAGCTATTAAAGATGGTTCGTTAATAATAAGAGTAGTGTCAGGATTATGAAAGGTAAGATTAAGAGTTAATATACTGTCACATCCATCAATTGATGCGTTTGGTATTGTAAAAGTTGATGAATAATTACTTGAAGTGTACTCATTACCATCAATCCAAATAAAGGTACCGCATCCATTTTTTACATCTACTCCCGAAAGAGGAAGACAATCAACATGTTTATATAATTTTGAAATAAAGTTATTTGATTCGTTTACCCCTGTAATTAAAACATCTTTATATGAATCATTATTTATATCCGAAAAATTAACAGTACCGTCTTTTACATGATCAAATGGAGTATTCGCAATTAGAAGGAAATCACCATTACCCAAACCTCTATATAATTTAGAAATATAACTTCCTGAATATGATTTACCTGTAATTAACACATCTTGATTAGTGTCATTATTAACATCTGAAAAGGCAACAAAACTTTGCATGACACCTTCAAATGGATTAGTAGAAGATTGAGTAAAGTTTCCTCCCCCAGAATTTATATAAAGATTAGCCACATATTCTGTGTTGGACTTTTTCCCTGTTATTAATAAATCCTGAAATCCATCATTGTTAATGTCTTCAAACGCTATAGAACTGCTACTTACATGTTCGAATGGCGTATTTAATACCTCTGTAAAATTCCCTAGACCATCATTTTCATAAAGAGTGGCTTCAAATACATAATTAGAACTTGCTCCTGTTATTAAAAGGTCTTGATCATTGTCATTATCAATATCAGAAAATGCAATTGATCCATTATTTACTCCAATAAATGGTGTACCTAATACTTCAGTATAGTTTCCAAAGCCATCATTTGAATATAGTTTTGAAATTCTTTGACCAGATGAATTACTACCAGAAATGAATAAATCTATGTCATTATCGTTATCAACATCAGCAAATGAAATAGAACTAAGACTTATAGGGTCAATAGCTGTTCCTATCATTTCAGTATAAAATCCTGAACCATCATTTTTGTATAATTTTGAAATGCGTATGTTACTAGAGTTCAATCCTGAAATAAATAAATCTTGATCACCATCATTATCAATATCCTCAAAAGCCACTGAACTATGGCTAACATTTTCAATAGGATTTCCTAATACTTTTGTGAAATGCCCAAATCCATCATTTTTATACATTTGTGATGAGCTTAGTCCAAAATTGTCAAAACCAGTAATTAAAACATCTATGTCATTATCATTATCTATATCAGAAAATGAACTTGACCCGTTCTTAACTCCATTAAATGGCGAGTTAGAAACTTTTAAAAAATAACCTGCACCATCATTAATATAAAGATCAGCGAATTCTTGATTGATTTCATTTCTACCAATGATTAATAAGTCAGAATCACCGTCATTATCAATATCCTTAAAACCAATATCTCCATTAAATATTTTAGTGAATGAACTACTAAAGTCTTGTGTAAAAGAGCCTGACCCATCATTTTTATACAGATTTGTTTTACATATATCAAATTCATTTTTCCCAGTTATCAACACATCCAAATCTCCATCATTATCAACATCTTCCGCCTTTAAGCTTCCATCACATAGATTTTCAAACATAGGAGTTAAATATTCTATAAACGTTCCATTTCCGTTGTTTATGTAGTACTTAGTTATTGGCTCTAAATAAAAAACTGAAGGATCCAAATCTCCTGATATAATTATATCATTAGTTCCATTGTTATCAAAATCGGCTATAGAAATGGAACTATTCATAACATTTTCAAAAGGTGTACCTTGTACCTCTGTAAATACTCCGGTTCCGTTATTTTCATAAAGTATGGATGTAGCTAGATTTAAAAGTCCAACCCCTGTTATAATTACATCAGAATCACCATCATTATCCATATCAAAAAATTTATGAGCTCCTTTATATACCGCTTGAAAAGGTGAACCAATTAATTCTTCAAAAACACCATTTCCTTGATTAAAATATAAAATAGAGGTACGTTGACCAATTCCATTCTTTCCTGTAATTAATAAATCTAAATCATTATCTCCATCAATATCTTCAAAATCCATAGAGCTAGAATGAACCTGATGAAAAGGACTGTTAGGCCCTTCAATGTAATAACCATCTGAGTTCTTGATATAAAGTTTAGTTATTGGAATATTTGAATCATTAGTACCAGAAAGCAAGACATCTGAATCTCCATCATTATCAACATCTTCAAAAATTACCGTGCCATTTTTTAAATTTTCAAAAGGCATTCCTATTAATTCAGTATAATTATCACTCCCATCATTTATATATAACTTAGTAATAGAACCTAAAATGGAATTTTCGCCAATAATTATAACATCATTATCACCATCATTGTCAATATCAGCAAAATCAAGACTTCCTTGGGAAACACCTTCAAACTCTACATTATTAATTGGTAAAGGTGTAAATGGTCCGATTTGATCAAATAAAGGAGTCTGTGCTGAACTAATAAAAGTAATGTGAATTATAAAAACGGTAAACAATAATCTTTTCATTTTTCAAATATAAGTTTTATTTACAACCTTAAACTAAACAGCAAGAAAAAGACTTATATTTTACAACTATTCTTGAAAAAATTAGTAATGACTTGGGTAAAATTATTTTTCTTTTTTTGAAAAAAACTGGTTTAGCTCGGATTTATTAAAAAAAGGATTCTGCCCTCACAATTTCTGTTAGACGCAAATTGGTGATTTTTTATTTTGTGTGTTGCAAAACACTTTGGTAAAATTAGTGGGACATCCGCTTATTGGTTCTCTTTTATAAGTTTGAAACGGAATAGGGGGGTAACACTCTTTTACAGGAATGCAACGGAAATAAATGTGGGTGAGATTTGTTAAATAATAACTTTGTTTATCAATAATATAGCACCCAAGTTTCTTTGGTAATCATGAACCTTTCTTAAACTAAAATGTTTGTTTTTTTTTGAAGCTTAACCTCCGCAATTAAAGACAAGGTACAATTACGAGAATACATACATAAATAGGTGAAGAAAACAGACATCTTCTGTTCTTTTTAAAGAGTTCTCAATTTAGGCCTAAATGATAATTATTTTTTTTGTGAAGGTTTGATTTTGAGTTTCAAATGTTAAAAAGTATATACCATTCGGTAAATAATCTAAATATAATTTAATTGACTTTGTAGATATATAATTATCAAATAGTAGCACTTGACCTAATTTATTGGTAAGTTTTAAATTTAATATTGATGACTTTTGGTTTAATTCTATCGCAATTTCATTTTTAGTAGGGTTTGGATAAACTGTAAAGTTAAAAGGTACAACTTCATTATTCCCAAGACCACAATTGGTATTACATTCTGAGCTAAAATAAGTTTCGTCATCAACTATGTCCCAGTTTAACACAGACCAGGCAACATCATCAACCTCTATACATGTTAAGTTATAATTAATGGTTGATGCAAAATATTCTATAGTAGTGTTATTTGAATTTTTAAGGTTTAAGCAATACAATAAATTGTTATAACAGCTAAACCTTATTAATTCAGTGTTTGCAACAACATTTAAATGTGTCAATTCATTATTACCACAATAGAAGTATTCCAAGTCTAGATTCTGTGATACGTTTAAGGATGTCAAATAATTATTATTACACCAAAATGTCTTTAGAAGGGGATTTTGAGAAACATCTATGGTCACTAACTCATTATTGTTACAAAATAATCCTTCTAAGTTAGGTAGGTGCCCAACACCTAGGCTTGTGATCAAATTCTCATTTATCCCTAGTGTTGTTAAATTAGTATTTTGGGAGATATCTAAGTTCGTTAATTGATTATAACCACAATAAAAATATTCTAAAAGTGTATTTTGACTAATATCTAAATTCGTTAATAGATTATTCGGACATCTTAAATTTTCCAAGCTAGTATTTTGAGCTAAATTTAGACTCGTGATTTGATTCTGTCCACAGTCAAGGTATAATAGATTTGTGTTATGTGAAACATCTATACTTGATAAATTATTATGATCACAAATTAGCACCTCTAACATAGTAAAATCTTCAATTCCTATTAGATTACTAATACTCAAATTGGAAATATGTAAGTTATCAACGTTACTTATGTTAGAAGTAATAATGTAGCCATTTATAGGTCCATTGTCATAACCTAAGGATATCAAAGCTTGTTCAAAATTGGGGTCAGGAATTAAAGTTGTTTGAGCGTGAGTTGATAGTGTTACGAATAGTAGTATTGAGAGGAAAGTTTTCATAGGTTACAAATGTAAGTACTTTTTTAATAGTATGAATAATTAGTATTTGTGTGATTTTTTTTATTAAAATCAATTTAGAAATTATATTCTCTGAAAAACATACTAGTTTAGTTCGGATGAGTTTAAAAAAGGTTTTGTCCTCATGCCTTCCATTGTACTTCAATTGGCGTATTGTTATTACGTTATTAGGTGTAATATTACGGTCAACTTAGTAGAACAAGTTTATATTGTTTTAATAATTATTGTGTATAATGAGAAATATGCGCTTGGATAATCTAATTGATGGTTCAATAAATAAAAATTGAATCATGTATAATTTTAAAAGAGCAGTATTTCATCTACTAAAACCCTAATAACTTATTTTTTTTATTAATTTCACAAAAAAATAATTACCCTATGAAATTACTCATTATTAGTTTTTTAGTATCATTTACATCTTATTCTCAAACAGCGAAATTATGGGGACTAACTGAGGTAGGTGGTGAATTTAATTTAGGAACAATATTTACTTCTAATATAGATGGAACTAATATTGAAACTAATTTTTCATTTCCATATTCTGGCACTGGAGTTTACCCAACAGGAGAACTTATGAAAGCTATTAATGGTAAGTACTATGGTATAGTTGATGATAAAATATATGAATATAATCCTGAAATATCTCAATATTTTCTACGAAAAATTATTACTTCTGATATTGGATCAGGGATTACAGGAAGTTTTATTCAAGCAAATGACGGATGGTTATATATTACTAGTTTAGGTGGTGGTTTAAATTCTGCAGGTAGTATTTTGAGGTATAATTATATAACAAATAGTATTGAAAATGTATATAGTTTCGATATTGCTAATTTCATCAACCCAAAACCATTACCTAATGATCTGTTCCAGGCCTCTGATGGTAACTTATATGGAACATCAAAATATGGTGGTTTAACAAACCAAGGAATGATCTATCGTTTCAATCCACTAACTCAAGTTTTTACAACATTGCATGACTTTGATGATCTTTTTACAACAGGAATACTTCCTTGTGGTGCATTAATACAGGCCAGTAATGGTAAATTATATGGATTAACTGAATCTGGAGGAGCTGGCGCTGGGGGTGGGACTTTATTTGAATTTGATATCCTAACTAGTAGTTTTGTTAAAAAAGTTAACTTTTTAGGATTTGGAAATGCTAATGGCTATACAGGTACTCAACCACAAGACAAACTAATAGAAGCTGTAGATGGAAAACTTTATGGTGTTTGTGTTACTGGTGGTTTTACTCAAGGAGAAGGAACAATCTTTAATTATGATATTGTTAACGACACTTGTTTTGTTCGAAAGAGTTTTTATGGAGGGGAAAATGGGAGTCAACCAGAATCACATCTTGTTCAAGCAGATAATGGAAACTTGCTTGGTCAAACAAAGCTTGGTGGAACTTTTGATAAAGGTACTATTTTTGAATTAAACCCTGTTAATGGTAGTTTCAACACATTGTATCATTATACGGTTGAAGGCGCTAACAAACCTTTAAATGGTTTTTATAAATTAGATAATAACAAATTTATTTCTACACTTAAAGAAGGATTCTCTTCATTTGGTGAGATTATTGAATTTGACTATTCTCAAAATACACTTTCAGCTTTATTCGAATTTGGTATAGCACATCAAAGATACAGACCACAAAATTTATATTTGGCTGATAACAATAAATTTTATGGTTTATCAAGTTCCGGCGGAAAAAACAATGAACTGGGTTATTTAATTGAATATGACCCTAATTTGAATGAAATTCGTGAATGTTACGATTTTTCTGATAATGGTAATGGTAATACACCTGAAAAATCATTAATTGAAGTTAATCCAGGCGTTCTCTATGGACTAGCTGGTAGAGGAGGTTTATTTGATGAAGGAGTCATTTTCTCTTATAATTACATCACAAATGTTTACAGCAAAATTCATGATTTAAATGAGTTTAATGGCTTAATTTCTAATAGTAATTATGGAGAAACGGCATTAACTCTAGCTTCAAACGGAATTATTTATGGTACAACAAGACTAGGTGGTGCAAACAATTTTGGTATTCTATTTAGCATTGACCCAACCAATAATAGTTATACTAAATTAGTTGATTTTTCTATTAATATAAGGTATCCTTTAGGTGAATTAATTGATGGAAATAATGGTGTTTTATATGGTGTATCTACATTAGGTGGTACTGGGTATGGGACACTTTATGCATACAACATTAATCAAGAATCAATTTATACTCTTAAGAGTTTCAATATGTCTGATGGAGCTAGTCCAGTTTCTTTATGTTTATATAATGATAGTTTATTATACGGAATTTGTTCTGTTGATGGTCTTTTAAATAATGGATCTATCTTTGAATATAATATTCCTCAAGCTACCTATCAAACTAAACATTATTTCGGAAATGCTGGATCTGAATATTACAACTGGAGTGGATATCTATCTAATTATTCTGATGGCTGCTTATATGTTATTGAAAGATTAATAGGTGATAATGAAAATGGAAGAATTGTTAAATATAATCCAATCGATAATAGCTTGCTGACCACCTCAAGTTTTTTGACTTCTTTTAATGGTGCTGATCCTTATGGTAATTTGACAGAATACTCACCTTGTGAATCAAATTATTTTAGCATTCAAAATGAATCGGTTTGTATGGGAAGTGATTATCAATTTCCTGACGGTTCATTCACTTCAGTCACGACTACAACTCCAATTACTAACTATAATTATTTAATGACAACAAACGGTTGTGATAGTACTATAGTAACTGTTTTGACTGTAGATACATTGTCTCTTTCAATTAGTCAGACTAATACTACAATTCAAGTAAATGAGCTCAACGCAGCTTATCAATGGTTAGATTGTGAAAATGATTTCACCCCTATAATTGGAGAAAACAATCAAGAAATAACACCAAATTATTTGAGTTCATTTTCATGCGAAATAACTAAAAATAGCTGTATAGATACAACAAATTGTGTATTAATTACTACTGATGATTTTTATAATTCAGTAAATTATCTTCCTTTACAAGCCCAAGTCTTCACTTTTCCCACTACTGACGTAGATAGTTGTGATGCTATTGCAATTTCAAGTATTAGTGGTGGAGTACAACCTTGGAATAAGGATTGGTATACACAAATAAATAATGAAAACACAAATGTAATTGATAGCTTATGTTATGGGTTTCATACATTAAAAATTACTGATAATATCGGAGACACAGTATTAATAGATTATTACGTTACAGATTCAATAAATTATTACCCATGGTACAATACAACACAAGCTTATGGTGATACGATTGTGTTTACAACTGTCAATTGTGAAATTGATTTAGATCTACCATTAGACAGTGCAACTATAATAGGGATTGAATATTTATATGCAGATATTAATTCTTTAGGAGATTTTTATTCTATTTCAATTAAATATTATCAAAATGGAAATTCATGGATAACAAACAATGTAACTTTATTAGATATTTCCGGTTCATACTTATTAAGTTTATCTATTTATTGTCCAAATAAAAGTCAATCTCGAATTAAAACATTTGTATTAAGTTTTAATTTTCCAGAAATATTATCAATAACAGAGCTTGTTGACTTAGAACTAATAATTTATCCAATTCCCGCAAGAAACCAAATATCGCTTGAGTATCCAATAACACAAAATAATGAAATGATAAGATTATTGAATCTTTCTGGACAAGAAATGCTAAGTTTAAATTGCACTGCAACTAATCATATGACTATTGATGTAAGTGATTTATCTAGTGGTGTTTACATTATTGAACTTATTAATCCAACTGGAATTCTTAAAAGAAAATTCGTTATTGAGTAATTTTTGTAATAGTATACTAAAGAATAACTGGTAAAGTCGATAATTTTTTCGTTTTCAGAAAAACATACTGCTTTAGTTCGGGGCGTGTTTAAAAAGGTTTTTGTCCTCATGATTTCCGTTTATTCACTAGATTTTGTTTACTAGATGTGTTCATGAATTGCATTTCACTCCAATTTGGCTTATAATTTATACCATGTTAAATAGGATATACTTAAGGGTCAACACTTTAACTATTAAAGAAACAAGTTGCAATTGCAACTCTGTTTTATAAAGATAGAAACTTTTAATTAATTACGTACAAAGTACCCCTTAACAAAATAAACACCACTACCAAAAGCAAAATGCCAAGCTTCCCTGAAATGCACAAAAGGAGCACCTGAACCATTGTACCTACTGACACTACCCAAAAATTCATATCCTTGTGCAAAATACGAATCAAACATTTCTAAATCATCAGTGCCTGTTCCAACCCTCAAACAAACCGCTTTAAACTCATTATATCCCGGATGTATTTTTTTTATATCTTCTTTTAATTCAGCTAAAGTCATTTTATTTATTTATTTTTCTTTTAAAAAAGTACCATTCTAAAACTCTTATACACACGGTACTAATAACGTATATAAGATTATCATTTAATACCGACACCATAGCCGACATTGTAAATTCTGAGAGACTCAGAACTATTGGTATATTATTTGTCATATATTTGCTTAAAAATTTTATACTATGAAAAAAGGAAACATTTACAAGACATTATTTATCATCCTATCAACTTTCATCTTAACTATAATATTTCTTTATTTCTTAAGATAACCCTATACTATTTCGAAAAGTAGTATCGTTTGTATGCGACATAGGGAAAGCACTAGTTTTCCCTATATGCGTCTCAATAACACTATAAAACTCATCTGACAACTCAGACTCTAACCAATATCTCAAATCAACATATTCTTTATCAAAAGCAAAGACATCAATCTCCTTAAAACCATTATAAGCCTTTAACCCAAACGACTTATAAACTTTTTCAAAATCATATCTAGTTAAATTCTCCAATGCCCTAAACAATTGTTGCTCATCTGTTCCCATTCTATCCATAGAAATCAACAATTCATTAGCTACATGCTCAGCTTCCAAATTAGTCAACGTACTTCTAAGAATTAAGACATTTTGCACCTTAACAGAAGTATCTTTATTTTTTGTGAACAATGTGTATATCTGCATAAGAATATAAACCACAACCCCAAATAATAATAAATAAAGCCATTTAATAAAATTATCTTTATTCTTCATTATGCAAGTGTTGACTGTTTTAATACTGGATTAAACACTCTAGTGATCCTCTCTTTTTCCATTGGATAAGTATCATCTACTTTATCCCCTTGATTACCGCCACATAAAACAACATGATTTTCCTCTTCTCTTACAAAAAAGGCAACGTGTCCAGCTGATGAAGTAGGGGAGTTTCTCCACGCAACTACAACAGTCTCATAAGGATTTGCTTTTGAAAAGTTATAAACTCCATCACTTTCGGGCAAATCATTACCTTGACATTGCTCGAAACTTCTAGCTCTTAATGGTTGTTTAGATATTTCAAACCCTAACTTAGACAAAGCCCAACCAACAAAAGCACCACACCACGGAGTGTCGTCCGTCATAGTATTATACCCTAATCGTTTAAAATACTTTTCCACTTCAACATTTGAGCGTTCCCCTTGAAATTCCTCAACTCCAATTTGAGAACGAACCAACTCCATTAATGATTTTTTATCAGAGGTTGATGGCTTAGAACCACTAGAACCACCTTTTCCACTTTTCAAACCTTTATACCAAGAGATAAATCCCTTTATTGCAAATGGCAACGTAATTAAAAACATAATTACAGTCAATAACATTTTCCAATTCTTTTTAATATATTTCATCTTAATCCTTTTTAGTAGTTTGTAACTCGTCAGAATACTGACCCTCTTTTTTATTCAATCTTTCAAATTCACTTTTCGCAAATTTCAAGACATTAATAATTGCAATTGCATAACTCCCGTATGCTATAGCCTTTGTAAAAAATCCAAATACTTTTTTCATTTTGTGTTCTATTGCGGTGCGTTGCACCTTTGTAATTTATAAAAGGAATGTTTTTGTTTATAAAAAAAAGCTACTACATAGTGCAGTAGCTTTTATTATTAAAATTCAATTCCTATTTTAGTTTTTAACACCGCCTAGATGTCTACCAAAATAACCTTTCGAGTATTTTCCACTTGCAGTTTGACCGCCCCCATTTGGACTACCAATTAAATTATGGTCTTTAATGTACAATTTTTGATTATCCATATTGTACATACCGCTAGTTTGAATAACACCGAAATCAGATGTTAACGTTACGAATAAATTCATCCATCTCTTACCACTATCAGAAGTAACTTCTTGTGTATTCTTATACGGTCTAGCATATAATTTTTGAATACCCATTTTTGTTTTTCTCCATCCCGAGCAAATAGGACTTCCCTCTTTAACCATTACAGAATAACCGCTTTTTTTAGCTTTCTGACCTTGGTTATTGTTGTTATTATTCCCTTGATTCCAATTCCCCATGACTGTTCTCTTTTTTAATGATTAATACTATTTTCTAAAACGACCAAAGAAAACTCTTTTTCCTCTTTTTTTACTTGAAAATAGAGTATATCCCAAGAATACCAACAATACCACAACAGTAGTAATAGGTAAAGCAATTTTCTGCCATGACTCCAAACCATCCCAAAACTGTTTTAACTTATTCCATTGCTTTCTGAACCAACCATCATTGGTATTGTTAGCATTGTTATTTCCAGTTGTTGTTGGTGTAGCTGAATCCAAAGTCGCTTTTCTAACTACAGCTGTAGCCATTGGCGAACTAGCCAACTTCATAACTTCTTTAGTACTTGTATTAATTGGAACACCCGCTTTTTGCTGAATAGTCTTTAACAAATTACCAAACATCCCCCCCGTAGGAGATGCACCACTCACTTGTAAAGTTTCTAATACCTTACTAGGCTTTACAGAACCATCATTTTGAGCAGCGTTTGCCATTGACTGAGTCATATCCAAAGCCGTATTAATAGCACCGCCCCCGGGAATAAACCCTAAACCTGTACTTACTGCATTATCAATCATAGGATGGTCATTTAAAAAATTACCAACCTTACTTGTAATAGAATTAAATCCACTACTTAATTTATCAAAAAATCCCATTTCGTATTTCTTTTTTTTTGTTTAACTTTTTTTTTTTTTTTTTTCTA
>Ga0209292_1005155_pt1 | contig 13454 bp, 11 predicted proteins | sample GOMGulsemesocosm_2_FD_184634 | JGI IMG/M metagenome (GOLD analysis project Ga0209292, IMG submission 184634) | Methane-oxidizing microbial communities from mesocosms in the Gulf of Mexico - GOM9C Gulf of Mexico (SPAdes) (version 2) | ecosystem: Environmental > Aquatic > Marine > Cold seeps... | reverse complement strand
TGGGGTTATAGGTTATTTTTATTCTGAGTCTATGATTGCTATTTTGTTAAGTAGATTAACATTAGGTGCCGCTGTTGCTGCGATTATGGTGACATGTACAGTATTAGCTGGTGAATACTTTAAAGGCCCAAAATTTGGGCAATATATGGGTCTACAAGCTGCATTTGGTGGATTTGGCGGCGTTGTATTTTTGTCTATTGCAGGTGTATTAGCAGAGCAAAGTTGGACTTATGTTTTTTTAATTTACTTATTTGCTTTAGTGATTTTACCAGGTGTAATGTCGTTTTTATATGAACCAAATAAACAAGTTAATATGGCTCATAAAGCTGGTGAACATAAACCTGTCGCAATCGCAAAAAATAGTTTATTTATGTGTTATGCCCTTGCTGCACTTGAGGTTATTGTTCTTTATAGTGTGACAATGAATTTACCCTTTATGCTACAAAAATTAAACTTAGGTTCCTCATTAGAAGCAGGGTGGGTTTTAGCATTTTTATTATTAGCTATGTCACTTGTCTCTTTGATGTATGGAAAAATAAGTTTAAAGCTATCAATATTTAAGATTCATTTTATAGGATGGTTATTAATTAGTTTAGGTTTTGTATTATTAAGCCAATCTTATAATTTAATATCTATTTTATCAGCGTCTCTCACTATTGGTGTCGGTTTAGGCATGATACGCCCTAACTTATTTGTGTGGTTATTTTCATTTACTCCAATACAAGTAAGAGGAAAAGTCATCGGTGGGATCACAACATGTTTCTTTTTAGGGCAGTTTGCGAGCGCATTTATCACAGAACCGCTAGTGCAACAGCTTGGCTATAATAATTTATTTCTTATTATAGGTGTGCTTAGCATAGTGATATTATTTATGGTCGCAGCGAAAGCTTCATTTGATAATATAAAAAATGAAGCGAGAGAAGCATCATAACCTTTAGTTTTGTTTGTTTTTATCCCAAGCTGGCACATCAAACTTAACTAATAATCCGCCTTGCTCACGGTTGGCTAATTTTAATTGGCCATCGTGGGCAGATATCACTTCATTACATAAACTTAAGCCTAGTCCAGTGCCTTTCTCTTTGGTACTAAAGAAAGGAAGTAATGCTTGTTGCAACTGTGAGGCTTGCATGCCGTTACCTCTATCAACTAAAGCAAATACTAAACGGTTATTCTCAAATACCACTTTAAGCGCGATCTCGCTGATTTCACAACCAGATTCATGGGCATTTTTTAATAGGTTAATAAGTACTTGTTCTATTTGTGTTGCGTCAAAAAAACCATCTGTTTTTGGTAAATCATCTAATAAAGTAAAGTCATAAATCCGCTGTACTGACGTTAATAATAAATTGAGATTTTGCTTTGTTTTTGTTGGCTTAGGCAATTTAGCAAATTTTGCATATTGCTCTAAAAATATTTTTAAATTATCTGCTCGACGGTTAATCGTTGTTAAAATATCGGGCAGCATGTCAAAATGTGCTGGTTTATCGAGTATTTTAAGTGCTGATGATGTGAGTGATGCAATCGGTGCGAGTGAATTATTGAGTTCGTGAGAAATGAGTCGAATTGCATTCTTCCATAGGTTTATTTCTTGTCGTGAAATCTCAGTGGTTAAGTCTTTGAATAAATATAAAGTATGTTGGCGCAAGTTCATTTGAAAGTGCTGACACGATAGATAGTAGGTTTGTTTTTTATCTTCTTTATTTAAAGTAATTAAGCCAGATTGTTTTTTTAAGCAACTACTTTTAAGTTCATCATCAAGTTGCTCTACAATTTTCGTAAAAGTTAACCCTTCTAACTTTCCTTTTATATTAAATAGCTTTTGTGCCACTAAATTTGAATATACAACCTGTTCATTTTCATTGGTTAAAACGATTGAAACAGGCGTGCTTTGCATTATAGTATCGAGCAATAACTCGCGCTGAAATAAGCTCATGCGCTCTTTTTTCATGGTTTTAGCTAGGGCATTATAAGCATCAACTAATTGGCCTAACTCATTTGAAAATTCATTATGAATTTGTACGCTAAAATCATTATCTTGAAAACTTAAAACACCAGAGGTAAGGGCGTTGATCAAATTCCTGCTGGGTTTTAATAAGCTATCAATACCGATAAATACTAAACTGAAACTTGTAATTAACCCTAAGGTAATCGTAAGTATAATAGGAAGTGCAAAGTAAGAAAAACACAGATAGATACCTGCTTGTATTAATAGCGCAATTAAAAATAAAGTGAGTAATTGCGCTGAGAGTGTCATCTTTTTAATCATCGTTTATTTAACTCTATGGCAAATTTTTCCATTCTGCGATAAAAAGCTTGGCGACTAAGCCCTAACCCTTTTGCTGCTTGTGATACCACACCGCCAGCTTGGTCTAGTGCTTTTTCAATATCTGATTTAGTATATTCTACAGCTTCATTTCGGGTGGTTTTAGAGAGTTTAATGCCTAAGTGTTCAGGTTGAATTTCATTATCGCCACATAATAAACAGGCTCGCTGAATTGCATTTTGTAATTCTCTTACATTACCTGGCCAATCGTAGTTTTGAATTAAGCTTTCAGCGCCTTTTGATAGAGTTTTATCATCATCTAGAAATAATGATATAAGCGCATTAATATCTTCTTTTCGTTGACTTAGTGAAGGCAAATCAAGTTCAATCACATTTAATCTGTAATATAAATCTTCTCTAAAGTCGCCTTTTTCTATTGCTGATGAGAGGTTTTCGTTAGTTGCACTAATCACTCTTACGGTAACTTTTTGGGTTACTGAACTGCCTAAACGTTCAAATTCACCTGTTTGTAATACACGTAATAACTTCTTTTGACCCTCTATAGATAAATTACCTATTTCATCTAAAAACAAAGTACCACCATCGGCAGCTTCAAAACGACCTATGCGTTGTTTACCTGCACCGGTAAATGCACCTTGTTCAGCGCCAAATAATTCAGCTTCTAATAAATCTGCAGGCAGGGCGCCTACATTTACTTTTATAAATGGTTTGTTTTTTAAATCGCTATTCGCTTGAATTACTTCGGCTATTTTTTCTTTGCCTGCACCGTTAGGACCAGTTATTAGCACTGGAATATGGGCAGCTGCAACTTGTGTGGCCATTTCTAATAAACTCAACATAGATTCAGCAGCAAAAGCCATATTACACAAATCGTATTTCTGTTGTAGTTTTTGTAAACGTGTTTGTACGCGAGTACGACGGCGAGAGTCTTGTTGTTGTAGCTGGGATAATTCAATCAGGTTTCGAACAGAGGCTAAAATTTTATCGTCATTCCAAGGTTTAGATAAATAATCTGCCGCACCTTCTTTTACTAATTGCACTGCTGTTTCGAGATCTGCCCAGCCAGTTAATAAAATAACAGGTAAATCAGTAAATGCTTCTCGAATTTGGCCAAACAAGACTTTGCCTTCATCACCTGATGTGGTGTCTTGGCTAAAGTTCATATCTTGAATAACTAAGTCAACTTTTTGATCTGCTAAACACTTTAGCCCTTGAGCAGGAGACTCTGCACCTATGCATTCAATATCATTTAATATAAATAATACACGTAGTGCTTTTATTACATCGGGATTGTCGTCTATTACTAAGACTGTTGGGTTCATTTTAATCCTTTAATAGAACTACAATGCAGTTCTATTGTGCCGCTTCGTGGCGTTATTTTTATTTTAATTACTGTTGTTTGAGTTATTTTTATTAACTGTATATCTGTTTATGGGTAATGCGATATTAAATAATCCTACTGCCATGGTTTTATTTATAGAGGAGTTTCCCCCTCTATAATCATTTTAATTGCTTATGCTAAACCACGGGTGATAATCGCTGGTGCAATATTAGCGGCTTTTCTGGCCGGGAAATACACTGCCATCAAACAGATAGACCAAATAAAACAGGCTATATAGATACAATAATCAAGCTTTATTAAACCACTAATATTGAATCGGTCAACTAAGAGCAGATTTAAATACAGTGATAAAACAACACCTAAAGTCATGCCCATAAAGGCTAAGATACTATTTTCAATCAAGAAATACCTAATTATTTGGCCTTTGGTTGCGCCTAAAGCGCGCTTGGTACCAATTTCCTTTTTACGTAATGATACAGAAAAAGTTACCAAACCAACAATGCCCATGGCTGTAATACATAAACCAATGAAACTGATCCCCAACATAGTAAAGGCAAAGCTACTACGGCCATCCCACAAACGCTTTTTAGCACGCGCTGCAAATTCCACTGAACTAACGTACCTGCCTGGTTGTTCATATAAAACATCCTCAATTTTTTGCAATATTTCATCGCCCATATTAGGGTCTATACGCACCATGTAATTGAATAATGCATTTTGGCCATATTTTACTTGTGGCCTTATCACACTGTGATATTCAACCTGCCCATATACGGCCATCTCACCTAACATGATATTTTTATAGATACCGACGATTTTCGCAGGCACTCTTTCACTGGTGATGTAAAAAGTACTGCCTAAAGCATTGCCATCAGGAAAAAGGCTTTTAGCCATATCTTCACTGACTAATACATTCGGCGCTGTTTGTTGCACGTCTAGATAATGCCCTTGAATTAAATCAAGCGGTTCAAGCGCTCTACCTGAAGAGATTTCTATGCCTAAAATTTCAGGACCATCTAAGTTAGTATCAAATAAACCTAGCTCATGCGCTGCTGCTTTCTCATCTACAGAATCAAAGACTTGATTGTAATATCTATTTCTTTCAAGTACGTTCTCTATTGTTGGCGTTGCTAAATTTACACCAGGTATTGCCGTTAAACGCTTTAGATCATCTTCTATTAATTGTCGCTTATCTAAGTTTTCATCATAAACAGTGGTCCAAATATTAATGATTTCATGTTCATCTAAATTTGCTTCAATTAACCAATTATCGAGTACATTTGCAGTAATAAATACCGAGTTACTCACTATGGCCAAGGTGATTGCAATTTGTAAAATAATTAATAATGCGATGGCTTTTGAGCGCTTTAATATTTTTAAAATATGTAAGATTTCCATGTTATGCGCCTCGTAATTGACTAGCTGGAGCAAGATTACTAATGCGCCATATTGGATAAAGACCAGCGATGATGACGCTGAAAATAGTGATGGTGGCTGTTTTAGCAATAAGTAACCAATCTATGGCATAAATTGCACGTAACTGTACCGGATCTGACAAGTAATCAGACTGATATCTTCTGATATGGAACATGATTTCTAAGCCAAATTTAGAAAATAACAAACCAACTAAAATACCAATTAAAGAAATGAATAAAACTTCGATTAAATGTATTTTTACGATATAGGCTTTTGTTGCACCAAGTGCACGGTATAAGCTGACTAATTTTGACTTTGACTGGAATTTTGCCAGCATAATGCCTGAAGTATTGATAATACATACCGCAAATAATAGGTAAGACATCATAGTTAAAGTTTGCACCCAAGTATCATTACCATAAACAGTCATAAGTTGGTTAATCGTTTGCCCGTATACAATTTTTTCTTGAAAAAAGCGGCCTACTTCTTTTTGTTTTTGACTATAAGCTGTTAGCCAAGTAAAAAACTCGTCTGATTGTTCATCATTTTCAAACTCAGCCCATAAGTTTTCAAAGCCACATTCAGACGTTTTTAAACCCGCTACATTTTGCGTTCTATATGTACCGCTTAATGCCCTTTGTGACTCAGGACAAAAAACTTGGCCTCGACGTCTAAAGTTATTATCTAATGCATAAGTATATGGAATAAAAGCTTGATCATTGCTTCTGGTACTAAAATATCTGTTTTGAAATCGTCTGGTATGAACGGATATGTCCATCACACCTACTATGGTCAGAGGTTTTTTATTTACTAATAGGCGTTTACCAACAGAGTTTGCGCCACCAAAAAGTTCATCATTAACCGTTTTATCTATTACAATGACAGCTTGTGAAGCAGTTTGCGCTGCTTTACTCCATGGTTCACCATAAATAAATGGCATTTCCATTAGGTTGAAAAGTTGATTATTGGTCGCACTGGCTGATAAGCTCATAGGTCTGGCTAATAAGTTCTCTGGCTCAGCTATAAACTGAGTTTCCCATAATCTCACTAAACTCTTAACCGGTAACTGAGCGTTAAAAATGTTTTCTACATCTTTGTAGGTTGTTCTTGGCATACGAGACGCTTCTTGTTCTAGCGCATCTGCAGCACGGTTATCTAACATAACTAATTGCACATTTTTACTTTTATGCGGTAGCGGTACTTTTTGTTGTTGCAGAGAAATTGTCATCATAGTTGTCATTAAAGCAATGCCAATTGCGATAGTGATAACCATTAATATGTTTAGATTTTTTTTATGTTTTAAACTATGTAAAACTTGTTTAAGTAACTCATTCATTTGATGCTCCTATACAGCCATATCTGTTAGTTGAGATTGCTGAATATCACTCACTTGGCCATCAAGAATTTGAATGTTACGGTTGGCACGACGTGCAAGTTCTGGATCATGGGTTACCATAATAATGGTTGTGCCTTTTTTATTGATATCTTGTAATAAATCCATCACTTGGCGAGCCATTAATGAATCTAAATTACCAGTAGGTTCATCGGCTAATAAAAATCGTGGCTTACCGGCTAATGCTCTGGCAATGGCAACCCTTTGCTGCTGACCACCACTGAGTTGATTAGGCAGATGATGCATACGAGAGGCTAATCCTACGATCTCTAATGATTCTTCTATGCGTTTTTTACGCTCAGCACGGTTTAGGCCTCTAAATATTAAAGGCACTTCTACATTGTCGTATAAACTCAAATCAGAAATAAGATTAAACCCCTGAAAAATGAAACCAATCTTTTCATTTCGAAGTCTAGATAGTTGATTGTCGTTAAGCCCTTTAACGTTTACACCATCTAAAAAATAATCACCTTGTTCAAAAGATTCAAGCATGCCTGCAAGATTTAAAAAAGTAGTTTTACCAGAACCAGAAGGCCCTGTTACTGATACAAAATCACCTTCGGCAACTTCTAAATTAACATCACTTAATGCATGTGTTTCAATTAAGTCTGTACGATAAATTTTGCTGACATTTTTCATTGATAACATTTTTAAATCCTTATAAATCTGCTGCGCAGTTTTATTGAGCCACTATGTGGCGAAATGATTGTATTGAATGCCTTTAACTCATTTTTAATAGTCAAAGTGAATTCTTATTATTTTTACATCGCGAAGCGATTATTAATAAAATTTCTCTCGGGAAATTTTATTGGGTTATTAATACTTGGTTTTGATCATTAAATGGCGTGATATTTGAAATAACGACATTATCGCCTAGCTTTAAACCTGAGGTTATTTCTACTTTACCTGTGCTACGTGCACCGAGTGTTATTTTTACTTTTTGTGCTAAGTTATCTTTCACTACGTAAGCTTTAAGGCCTGCACCTGATTCAACAAATGCACCTCTTCGTAACGTTAATACATTGTCTTTTTGTTCTATGATAATTTGTGCAGATACTCGTTGGTTTTGACGCATACCTGGAACTTGTTCAGTTAAACGAATACGTCCAGAGACTTGTCCATTATTTACTTCAGGTGAAATAGCAGTAAGCTTTCCTGGGTAAGATTGACCATTTAAAGTGATATTGGCATCAAAGCCTAAGCCGAGTTCATCTGCATAACTTTCAGGGATTTGTGCTTCTATTTCAAATGCCGATAAGTCTACCAATGATAATAGTGGCGTATTACGTAAAACAGCTTGTTTTTGTTGGATGTTGATATTGCCTACTATGCCATTTAGTGGTGAACGAATCTCTAAAGCTGCCACTTTACGCTCTAATTCTTTACTAATATGACGTTGACGTTGCAGTTGCAGCTCAAGTGCTTTGAGTTCAAATTCTAATTGCTCTTTTTGCAGTTTTAAGCTTTCAATAGCATGATTATTAGTCAGTGTTGCGCGCTTTAATCGTACAACAACTTCATCATATTCTAATTGTGAAATAAGCGACTTATCGATACTGGCTTTAGATCGGGCCATTTCACTTTGTGCTGCTGATAAATCTACAGCGGCGATTTCCATTGTTTGTTGATTATTGAGTAAGTCACGGCGAGTTTGAATTTTTTGGCGCTCAACTTGAATTGAAAGCTCATCTAATCTGGCTTGCTCTTGTGCGTATTCACTTTTAAGTTGTGGGCTATCGATTACAGCTAATAATTGTGCTTCTTTAACTGTATCACCAGGTTTAACATGTAAAAAAACAGTGCCTTCATCCATGGAATAGAGTGTCGGGTTCACTGCGGCAATAGTACGACCTTCAACACGAATATCTTCAATAAATAGACCGCGCTCAACTGTTGCTAAGCGAACTTGTTGTTTTGATACTGTGAGATCGGCACTTAATAGTGATGCCATTGCAGGATAGCTTACCCAACTAATAGCTGCTATTGCAGTCGCACATGTTAGGGCAATTATACTTGTACGATTAATACCTAAAAGTTGATTACTTTTAGGTTGTACAGCACGGTCTTGTTGTGAAGTATCTTTAATCATATGCCATGTCCTTATTAATATTTTTGTTGTGTAATTATTTCTTAGTTTATCAACTAACGTGCCAGTTTTTAACTTGTTGATTTTGTTCGTTTTTGTTGTTTTTGATTATTTTTAGATAATAGTACGGACGGACAGCGGACAGTCCGCGGACAGGTGTACGCGAACAGTGTATATTTAGGATAAGGGATTAATAGTTGGGGGGTTGTCGAGCACTTTGCTCGACTAATTGATTTAGCTTTATACTTTAAATTGTTGCACTAAAGAGTTTAAACTTTGAGACATCTCACTTAATTGGTGACTAGAGGAATAAACGTGATTGGCTCCAAGTTCAGTTTCTTCTGCAATATTTGATACATCATAAATACTTTGCTCAATATCGTTTACTGACTGCTTTTGCTCTAATGTAACACCTGCGATATCAGAGCAATTAGCCATTAATTGCTTCACTGAAGTATCTATTTTATTTAATGTTAAATTACATGCGTTACTTATTTCTAAGCCTTTTTCAGTTGCATGTTTACAGTTTGTCATTTCTAAAACCGTTGACTCTACACCTTGATGCAATTTGTCTATCATAATTTCAATATTTGCAGTTGAGTCTTGTGTGCGTTTAGCGAGTGTTCTTACTTCATCTGCAACAACTGCAAATCCACGACCTTGTTCGCCAGCCCTAGCAGCCTCAATTGCAGCATTCAATGCTAATAAATTTGTTTGCTCTGCAACTTGCTTTATTACATCTAACACTTCACCTATTTGATTTGAAGATACTTGTAACTCTTTAACTGTTGATTGTGCGCTGGCAACACTTGTAACGACAGCTTCAATGGTAATTGCATTTTGCTTTATTTGATCTAAACCTTCATTGGCTAAGTTATTTGCATCTTGTGCAATAGTCAGTGATGACTCTGTTTGTTTGAAAACATTTTCAGCCGATAACGATAAATCGGATACTTTTTCTTTAACACGATCAATATTCGACTTTTGTTGTGTCATTCCTGTATTTATTTGTTTTGTTACACATGACAGCTCTTCTGCTTGTGAGGCGAGAGAATTAGTACTGTCATTAATATTAAATAATACATTACAAAAATCCTTATTCATTTTATTAAACGCAATACCTATTTTTGATAATTCATCTTTACCATAGCTTTTTAAAGTAATCGTGAGGTCTTTATTTGATGCTGTTTGAATCATGGCATGAGTAAGTTTATTAAGTGGTTTTGTAATGTTTCTTGCTATTAATGATGATAGAAAGGTAAGTATTGTGATGTAAATAATAAATTCAATTACAATCAACATTAGCTGTTCATGATAGGCTTGTTCAATATCATCAAAATATATACCTGTACCAATAGCCCAATTCCATTGTGGTAATGTTTTTATATATGAGGTTTTAGTTTCTAGAATTGTTGAGCCAGGTTTTGGCCATTGGTAAGTTACAAATCCTTGTTGTTGTGTATTAGCAATATGGATAAACTTTCGAAATGCATACTCAATAAAGGCTTTTGGTTGATTTAACATGGATTGATTATTCAACTGGGGTTTAACTGGATGCATAATCATTTCCCCGTTTAAATTAAATAGAAAGAAATATCCTGAATCACCATATCTTGAGCTTTTAATGAGATTCCTTATATACGTCTTTTGTTCTTCAGTAGATAAATCCTCCATAACTAAAATAGCATTTACTTGGTTATTGATGATTTGAGTTAATTGTTTTGCATTTTTATTTCGTTCTAAATGCATATTTTCTTTTAATTTTTCTGCTGAGAATAGCTGGGTGGCTAAAATTATCAGGCTGGCAATGATGATTGTTAAACGAAGCTTAGCTGTAACTTGTAAGTTATTGAGTAGTTTATTTACTTTAAACATTTATTCTATTTTATCTCCATAATGCTGTAAAATACGGGTGGACAGCGCTGTCAATTGTTGGCGATTTTACTGAGGAAAACCATCTTGTATAGAACTAATTTGGACTTAAATTAAGGAAAAAAGTATAAGGAAATGTAAGTTTATGATAATTATTCTTATTTCCATTCTGCTGTTTTGAAAGCTAATGTAAATAAATGTGAAACCCTTAGTTTAAGTAAGGTCATAAAGAATAAAAAAGAATCAGTTATGGTATATATCGTGTTTTATCTGAGTTAAAATCCGCGCCTCCTAATCTTAATCTATCTAGTTATATGCAATTATTAAAATCAACCACTCATCCTGATATAGAATCTTTATCTGGCAGCATTTTTCAACGTCAAGCTGCCCGTGGCATAATCCTAAAAGGTGAAGATATTTTGATGGTTTATACCGCCCGTTACCATGACTACACTTTACCTGGCGGTGGCATTGATGACGGAGAAGATATTCAAGCAGGCTTAATTCGAGAGTTAAGTGAAGAAACCGGTGCTTGTAATATTAAAAATATACAAGAGTTTGGTTTATTTGAGGAGTTTAGACCTTGGTATAAAGCTGATTTTGATATTGTTCATATGTTGTCTTATTGTTTTACTTGTTCTATAGATGATGAACTTGGTGAAACAGCGCTTGAAGATTATGAAATTAACAATGGCATGAAACCAATTTGGATTAATATTTTTAAAGCGATTAAGCATAACGAAGATACAATCGCAAATAGCGATAAAAAAGGCATGTCGATTGAGCGAGAAACATTTTTGCTGAAACGCATTGTGGAACTGGGAATGGTTAATAAAAGTAAGTCTGTTGAAGGTGTTTTGTAGCTTAGGAATTTTCAATTGATTTAGATGGGAAAGCTTGCTCAATGTTTAGAGCAAGCTGACAAAAATCTTATTCGTTATTCAACTTCGTCCAAAACCTCTGCTGAATTTGGTTTACTATGTAAATTTGCTTTTAAAACGCCTTTTCGATGTGACAAAGATGACTCTAGCTTTTTAACTGCGCTTGCAATTGCTGAGTATAGCTCTTTATCTGATGCGTTTACTGAAATACTTACTCCTTCATATACTGTCGACACTTCAATTTTTTGTACATTTCGCTCTACTGTAACAATAGCCTTTAGCGACATAATATCTGGATAATGCTGGCCGATTTTAGAAAACTTATTCTCTACTGATTGTTTAATAGCTTCAGTAATTTCAACGTGATGGCCGGAAATCTCTATCTTCATATTTGTATCCTTTTTCATTGTCTTCAATATAATAATCGGTCTTGTGCAGCGAAAAAACAAGGGCTAAATGACAAATAAATTAATTTTTTTTTAATTAACAAATTAGTGATTATTTAGCTTGAAATGAAATTAATTTGGGCGCATGCTGTTTGATTAAGTCGTGTTTCAAAATCCCCCGTCTATATCAAATTTACAAACGTCTTCTTTTAACTACCGAACAATAAAAACGATTTAAACCCACACTTTATATTTTATACATCTGATTTTTCTGATAGCTTTGCAGCAGATAAGAATAGCGAGACAAATAAATGAATGAGTTTTATCCTGAAATAGCACCTTTCAATGATTTTTTATTAGAAGTAGGTGATGGACACCAAGTTTATGTAGAGCAATGTGGTAATCCACAAGGCCAAGCTGTTTTGTTTATTCATGGTGGCCCAGGAGGTGGGTGTTCTGAAACAGATCGACGTTTTTTTGATCCTGAAAAATATCATATCATTCTTTTTGATCAACGTGGTTGTGGTCGTTCAAAACCTCATGGCAGTTTAGAGAAAAATGAAACCAAGTATTTAGTTGCTGATATAGAAATGATCCGAACTAAATTAAATGTTGATAGCTGGCATGTATTTGGTGGTTCATGGGGTTCAACATTATCTTTAGTGTATGCACAAACTCATCCTGACAATGTAAAAAGCTTAGTATTAAGAGGGGTTTTCTTAGCTAGACCAGACGATACCAATTGGGCTTTTTCTGGTGGCGGTGCGACACGCATGTTCCCTGATTATTGGCAAGCATATTTAGATACCTTACCTGAAGGTCAAACTGATACTTCTATTAAAGCTGCTTATGAAATCATGATCGGTGAAGATAAAGATCTTGCATTAAAAATTGCAAAAGCTTGGGCACAATGGGAGATCCGTTGTTGTACACTATTGCCAGATGAAGCATTTGTAGCAGACAAAACAGATGATGAATCTAGTTGGAGTTTAGCGCGTCATGAAGCACATTATATGGTTAACGATTGCTTTTTAACCGACAATCAAATTTTAGCTAATTGCGGTAAAATAGCGCATATTCCAACAACGATTGTTCATGGCCGTTATGATGTTGTTTGTCCGTTTGATAATGCATGGATCTTACATCAGCATTTGCCTAAATCAGAATTAGTGATAAGCGAAAATGCAGGTCACGCATCAGTAGAGCCTGCTACAAAACATAATTTATTAGCAGCAACTAAAAAAATGCTAACAGTTTAAAGGATTTAAAATGTATACAGGTAAGTGTTTGTGCGGCGAAGTAGAAGTAGCGCTAAAAGGGGCTATCAGCGATATTATTCATTGTCATTGCTCCCTATGTCGTAAATCAAGCGGAACCGCTTTTGCGACAAATGGTTTTGTGCAATCAAATGATTTTGAAGTTGTAAAAGGCCGAGATAAATTATCTTCATTTACTTTTAAACCAGGGCGTATTCGCCACTTTTGTTCGGCATGTGGCTCACCTGTATATAGTGAAAACCAAGATGATCCAAGTCGTTTAAGGTTACGCTTAGGGATCTTAGAGTCTGATATTATTGAACGTCCTATATCGCATAACTTTGTATCTTCACAAGCTAATTGGGAGAATTTAGATGCAGGGTTACCTAGGTATGATGCTTTTGAGCCGAGTCGACAATAAGAACAATAGATTACAGGAAATGTTATTTAAGTAATTAGGAGATATGTCGATATATTAAAGGAATTTATTTCAAGGAAGAAAATAATGAATGTTAATAACATAGGCTTTTCAATTTTG
>Ga0209292_1005146_pt1 | contig 13469 bp, 13 predicted proteins | sample GOMGulsemesocosm_2_FD_184634 | JGI IMG/M metagenome (GOLD analysis project Ga0209292, IMG submission 184634) | Methane-oxidizing microbial communities from mesocosms in the Gulf of Mexico - GOM9C Gulf of Mexico (SPAdes) (version 2) | ecosystem: Environmental > Aquatic > Marine > Cold seeps... | reverse complement strand
TAAAATATGCGGATCAGAAAGGTACTGCCAGGTATTATCCGAGATATTCTCGGTTTGCATTGGCATATTAAAGAAACGTAATGCGCGATAACTTAAACCCGAATCAAAACCGGTGTTTTTACACATACCATCTAATGGCAGTGTTGAAATTAGCTTGTCACAGTTGATAAACTCAAGGCCCTGCTCGGTTTGATAACCCACTGCAGAAATTGTTTTTGTGCCGCCCGTTTCATCAAACTTAAACGCTTTAACCTCACTATTAAGTTTAATGGTAACGCCATTCTCAATGAGCTTTTCCGCTAACTTATCGTACATCTGACCAAAACCAAGTTTGGGGTAACGGTATTGTTTTGCATAGGTACGCGGTGTTGCCCCTCTTGAAGGTAACAAACGACGCACAACATCTTTTAAGTTCATTAGGCTAATACGCTGTGAAGCCCAATCTCCCGATAGTTTCTTGGGATCTATGCCCCATAGTTTCGCGGTATAACCTTCAAAAAAATGTTTGTATAGAGTTTTCCCAAAACGGCTTTCAATCCACTCTTGAAAACTGACCTGGCTTCGATCGCTAGGTTTACGCTTAAACAACTGTTTAAGTAGATCAATACCCGCACCAAAGAGCAGTGTAAATGGTGCGTTTTTTAATAAATCTTTTGCAGCTAATGGATATGAATAGATACGCCCACGGTAACGAATCACACTTTTTCTTTGTGAAAATAGCAGGTCATCACCCATTAGTTCATCAATAAACTCAAGTAGCTCAGGGTTTTTAGTAATAAAGCGATGACCACCGTAATCAAAGCGGTATTCTCCTTGTTCGCCTTGGAATGTTTGTGTCGCACACATACCACCCACTTTATTATCTCGGTCTAAAATCGTCACCTGATAACCCGCTTTCATTAACGGCCAAGCTGCCATTAACCCTGCAGGGCCAGCACCTAAAATAACAACATTCTTTTCCATTAAACTGCTTGCTCCGTACTGTTAATTTGTTTTTGTTTTGTTGGCAATTGGTAACTTTTATTCCATAGATAGATTGCACTACTGATATACACAAGCCATGTGGTTAACTGCAATGCCCCCGGTGACGAGTTGTAACCAAATAACGCACGCAGGAAGGTGCCAAACACACCGCGATCATCCAATATATGTGAAATATCAAAGACTTCTGGATAGAAGATAGGGATAAGGTGCGCGGCTTGTAACATGTTCATTGCTGATGATAATAAACCTGCTGCGATGATGATAATCAGTAGACTTGTCCAGCGGAAAAACTCACGTAGCGGTACTTTGCGTGTGCCCTTTAGCAACATATAAACCACAACAACTGATAGCACTAACCCAAGTAAACCACCAATCACCGCGCTCTCAGTGGTAAAGTCTGCAAGGCCTGCATACATCAAAGCATTAAAGAAAAGAATGGTTTCAAAACCTTCGCGTAATACCGCTAAAACGGCCAAGAAAACCAGACCGAGCATATTGCCTGTTGAAACCAAGTTAGTTAAATTTTCTTGCAATTCGCTGACCTGATTTTTGGCCTGCTTTTGCATCCAAATCGCCATATAAGTCAATACGATAGTGGCAAATATTAAAATACCCGCCATCAAATAATTCTGGTAAAGCTCACTGCTAAATTGGTCGATGACAACCTGAAAAATGACCGCAATGACTAACGATAAAATCAAGCCAACAAACACACCGATATAAATATATTTATGGAAATGACGTGCGTTTAGCTTAGTGAGGTAAGCAAGTGCAATACCCACGATTAAAAAGGCTTCTAACCCTTCACGAAATGTAATTAAAAAACTTGGCAACATAATTGGACTCTATTTTTTGTTTTGAATGTAGTTAGTTAGATTTAGAACACTCCAACGTAATGCATGTGCAAATACGAGTGGTGCTAATAACCATGAACTATAAAAATGAACGTCTTGAATAAACACCCCTAAATCATTCCCAGGGCTACCGTAGAAAAACAGGTAGATGCCTGAAACTGAGCAGATAATTAACAGATATTCAATAACAGTTCCGGTTTGACGCAGAAATGCTTTTTTGCTTTTTTTTAATAAAGCTCGATGTGAAAGCCAAAATGATCCCACTACCAACACAAACAGGCTAATGCCCACCAGCATATGAATGACTAACATTAAACTTTTAACGGGCCACGTAACAGCCAGTGCTGGCCAAATGAGTAATCCACTAAAGAACATAATATATAACAGGGTTTCAGCCCATTTATGGCGATAAGCAAGCGACTTCCAAGCGGATTTCAGTGTGCTCTGGCCTTGAGTTTTTCCTACTTGCATCAATCAATCAATCCCGTAAAAGTTATTTGCAAAAAAACACTTTGCGAATAACTCTCATTATCACATGTGACACTAAAAACAATAAAGGCAGCTTTCGCTGCCTTTTTATTTCAAATCAAACAAACGTTAAGTTATTTTACTGTTGCTTCATTAGCCATGGTCATTGCAGTGCCGAACTTGCCACCAGCGGCGTGAACTTGTTTAACACCGTCTTTATCACTATCAACTGTGTCGCTACCTTTCACTAGGTTTTCACCTGAATCACCTAACCATTCAGAAAGTTGCATACCGCCATTGATTACCGTTTTAAACCAAGCTGCATAGCGCTCAGTTAACAGTTGTAATTCAAGTGCAGGGTTGTTTTCACCCTCTTCATTTTTCAGATGTAACATAACTTCACGTAAACCACCTGAGATTGCTGCAGATGTGTATGGCGTATGTGTTGTTGCTTTGCCAGGTTGCTCTGCCCAAGTGTTGATATTTTTATCAAACTGGTTTTTCTCAACAGCTAAATAGATATTACGTGCAGCTGTTTTGTACGACTCATCACCCGTTGCAAGGAACGCAGCTACTAAACCACGAATGGCTGCAAACTGTGTTTCTAGAGAAGTACGGCTATCAACTTTTCCGCCTAGTGTTAAACCGTCATTTACTAGACCATTTTTAGTCACTAAGTTTTTAACGATGAAGTCAGCTTGTGCTTTGATCATGTTAAGTGCTTGTTTACCTTGTGCAGACTTAAGGTTCACATCACCGCCATCAGCAGAAGCGTAACCTACAGGTAATGCATCTTGTGCACGTTGGAAGATCGATAGGGCAACAATCGAGTAGGCAGCATCAAAGCTTTTTACTTCTGAGCCTTGCTTGCCATCTTTAAACTCAGTCACAAACGTGCCAAATTTTTCATTGAAGTGTAACGCGGCAATGTTTTGGAATAACAGGTTTGAGATGTTACCTGCTAATGAGAAGGCATCGTCTGCTTTCACATCGTTTTTACTGTTTGCATCGGTATTTTGTTTCGGAGCAGCTGCAAATGGTTTACCATCAAATACAGCCGTAAATGCTGCGTTTTGTGCCGTGTTCGCTACACGCTGGTCAGTGTAAGCGTAAAACTCACTAACAGGCCATAACGTTAACCAGATATCTTCAAGTTGTGAAGAGCTATCAGTCACTTTAAGACTGTTAATCGCATTAACACCATTCGCTTTAGTTTCTGTTACCGCGACTTTATGTGGGAAGTAAACAACACCGTTTTTCGGGTTATAATCAGGACCAAAACTAGCGCCCAATTTTTTACCATCAAAACCTAATTGATCTTGTAAGATAAGTAACTTATCAATTGAAAGCTCAGTTAATACCATGCCGTTGAAACCATCAGCCGCAGATACACCTAAAGAATGTTTACCATCTTGGTCCATTGTTGAAGATGTTGCTTCTACTTCTTCATCTGATTCAGTAATGTGCATGCCACCTAAGAAATCCTGTGACCACATCACTTCTTTTAAGAAGATTGCCCCAATCGTTGCTGGGTTTAGTGTTTTATCAAATGAGTCGCTGTTCCATGCTAATGATTTGTAGTCTCGGAAATATGCAGGCACGATCGTTGTTACTGTTGCAGCTTTACCGTTAGCATCAATCACTTCAACTTCATCACCGTTTACGCTAGTGATATTTGCAGCTTGTGCAAGCTCTGGAGAGCCTGAGATGTAAGGCACTGAGATTGGGTACATATTTTGTGGGATTTCAGTTGCAGGGAAACCAACTGCTTGTGCCATTTCAACAAAACGCGCACCCAGATCAGCCATTTGACCGCCACGTTTTGTATTCGTTGGACCATTTACTAAATGAGGGCCCATTGTAGATTGGTAGTTCAGCGCATACATCGCTTCTTCTGAATACTCGTAGCTTTCAATACCGGCTGCGTAATCAAATGCAGTTGGTTGATCTACCAGGTTTGGATCTAATACATCAAGGTCAAGACCTAACGCTTCTGCTAGTGGTTCTCCTGACAATTCAAACTCAGTGTAAGCTAAAAAGCTTGCCGCTGGTGCATGAGTTTTGTCTACCACTTTAACCGTTGCTGCCAATGTTGCTTGCGAGAATAGTGCTGCAGAGATTGCTGCGCAGATAACTGTTTTTTTCACAATAGATCCTTAGGTTTTGTAACTGTCTTCAATGACTGAAAACGATAATGATTCGCATTTTAACCCTGTTTTTAAAATACTCAACCGCTAATACGAATAATTTACATTAAGTTTTAACTGTTTTTGATTTGGATCATACAAGGTATTTTATGCACTATTTCAATGGAGGTAGAGACTATACAACCTATTGACAGGTATCTATTTTATCACTTACAAAGGACTGGTTTTTGCCTAAACAGGTTTTCTATTTTTGACTCATGAGCTGTAAAAATGAAGTGCTTAAGATGAGTGAATAGTGAATTTTGGCAATGTAGCTATTCACATCAGTATGATATAAAAATCGTAAGAGGAGGAAATAGAGAGAACAAATAAGTTATCCAATATATAAGCAACGGGTGCTTTATATTGGATAACTAAAAAGATAGGAAACTATAGGTCTTCTAAAAACGCGATGAGATTTTCACGATCGGTTTTAGTGAGCGATAATACGGCTTGTTGATGTGGCAAAGCTTCACCACCGTGCCATAAAACCGCTTCCATAATTGTGCGTGCACGACCATCGTGTAAAAACGTTGCTTGTGGATCAACGGTTTGTGCCAAACCTAATCCCCATAGCGGTGCAGTACGCCATTCATTTGCCTGCGCTAAAAATTCAACTTGAATATCCCCTTTTACAAACTGACTATTTTTATCAAAGTCGGTTAATTCAAGGCCCATATCATGCAATAACATATCAGTGTATGGGTAGATTTTTTGAGCTGATAACTCAGGGAATTCAGCCGATTGTTGTGTTGTATAACTTTCGCTATGACATTGCTGACAACCTATTTCATTAAACACTTTTTTACCGGCTAATACATTTTTAGCATAGGCGTTACGGCGCTGCGGTACCGATAAATGGCTAGAGTAAAATGCCACTTTATTAAGTACCTTAGTAGATACTTCATAGTTATATTTACCCGCCATATCACCATTACCACTTGGTGCAGTTAAACAATCTTTTTGCTGTGGCATACAGTTTTCAGTAGTAAAGAAATCAGTGGTTAATCCCATATCGCCTAAAAATGCACCTGCTGTTTGTTGACGAATAGTCGGTTGCCCCGCTTTCCAGCCAAAACGCCCTAACTCCACTGCATTATCAGCTACTGACCAAACAAAGTTAGCACGGCCGGAAATACCATTTTTATTTGCATCGTTAATATCTTGTTGATCAATAATTTGCTGTTTATCAATCAAGGCTAATAAGCCTAAACCAATCATAGGCGGAGCAACACGTGCAGATAAAACCGTATCATCATTTATCTCACAACCATTGGCTTTCACAAACCAAATTGGTTTACGTAACTCAAGTTGTTCACCATCACTAAATTGTATCGTTTGGTATTCATAACTCAGCGCTTGCTTTGCTTCTTTGCTAATACCAAAGTTAGCTTGATGCTGGAGTTGTCCACCGATACAAGTATCTGGCACATTCGCCATTAACGATTGATTAATCGCTTCTTTTTGCTGTGCTGTTATCGCGCTTTTTGAAGCACGTAATAACATGCTATTAAAGTCAGTACCACGTTCTCCCATTGCCGCTGCCGAGGCATGGCCACGTCCATCACGAATATGACAATCTTGACAGGCGTTATTATTAAACAGTGGCCCTAAACCATCCTGTGAACTCACAGAGCCCACACTTTGTGCCCAAGGCTCTTCAAAAAACTTGTTACCACCGTGGAACTTTAAAATGCTTTTGCCATCCGTCATATTCGCTGAATGTGCAGAAAAAGCGGAAGCGTGTGCTGATTTTACCGAGGTTTCACCCGCTGATAAATGTTGTAGCTTGTCTACCTCTGCCGCAAAGACATTAATTGTAAAAAAGGTAAGCAATGGAAATAGTAATTTATTCATTTTATCTTGTCTTATAACGTGAAAAAGACAACCCGCGGGTTGTCTTAAAAAAGTGTTTTTTTAGCGAGTGTTAATTAATCGCCGCTACCATCAAGCGTTAATGCTTGAATTGATAATAACTCTTCAACGGAAGTGAAGGCGGCGCTTAATCCAACTAGTTCGTAAACGGCTGCTAATGCTGCTTTTTTCTCAACTGCATTTTCATCTTGACCAATGATTTGGTCGAAACGAATTGGGTTAGCTTGCTCACCTGCGTCGTAAACTACTTTCATGTTTGCTTCGATGCTATTAAGAGCATTATCAAACTGTTCATATAATGCTGGGCTTTTTTGTTTGATTAAATCAGACACACTTGCACCTGAGACTACTGAACCATCTACTTTGTTGTAGTGTCCGTAAAATGCATTACGTACACTTTGTAGGTTGTAATAAATAGCAACGTGGCTCAAATCACTGAAACAGTCATGCTCTTGCTCAGGATCCACACCTTCTAAACCTTCGTTCATACGCGCTGCAGCTAATTCATCCGTTGCCATCGCTTTCATTGCAAACAGGATGTAACGAATACCGTCATTTGATGTATTGAAGTTGTTCGCTAATGTACCTTTTGTTGCTACTGCTTGCTCAGTCCATTCCGCTGTCATTGCTGTTAGATCATCCACTAACAGTTGCGTTGATACATTTAAGTAATCACGGCGACGATCACAATTAGATGCGCTACATTTACCGCTCGCATCTGTTTGGAAATCATTGACGCTACGCTCACCCGCACCAGCTTTAGTGCCATTTAAATCTTGGCCCCATAAAAGGAATTCAATCGCATGGTAACCCGTTGTTACATTTGCTTCACCGCCAACACCGTTTTGGTCGATTAAGTACTGCGCTGTTATAACTTGGCCATCTTTTTGATTGATGATACCTGCATTTGCATTACCTTGAACGTAATCAATTGCTTGTTCGTCTAAAGGCCATGCATTCACTTGACCTTCCCATTCGTCAACACTTACTAAACCGCCGTCTTTCTCTAAACCAGCTTGAATAGTGATATCTGTATCCCAACGCATGATTTCAGACTGTTGGTAAGGAATACGTGCTAATTTGTAAGCTTCTTTAGCGTTGTCTAAGTTTTTCTCAGTAGGAGAGGCTAATAGCGCTTCAACTGATTGCTGTAGTGTCAGCGCAGTGGTTAACGAATCCGCATAGGCAGCATGTGCCATGTTGATGTAATTTGTTTTTACATCTTGATCTGTGACCGTTTGATTTTTTTCATCATTTGCAGTGCTACAGCCAACAATGGCAGTTAATGAAATAACTGCTGCTGAAATCGCTTTTTTAGTAAACATTTAGCTATCTTCCTGATATTAAATTAAGTTAGAATCACTCTAACATTATTGATAATCGTTATTATTGACGAATGTTAGTGATTCGCATTTACAAAAGCAAGCAATTTGTTAAAAATGTTAATAAAACTCATTTACACTATCGCCTATTTTCCAACACACAGGAATTATTTTGAGCTGGCTTGATACCTTTATCTCACCACTGACTTTTCTTTTTGAAACCAACAAACGCATTTATTGGTTATATCTTTTAAGCAGTTTTATTATTGCTTATTGGTTAGCAGGCCGGCAGTTATTCCGTTTTAAGTTATGGTTCAATAATTCCAGCTTGGTTGATGTTATTTGGCTGATGATTAACCAATGGATATTTAAGCTCTTAGTATTACCCATGATGGCATTGCAAATCAGCTATGCATTATCTGTTAATCAATTGTTAATTAACTTATTGGGGCAAGGGAATTATTGGCAGCTTGAGCAGTCTTGGTTAGTTATTTTATTTACTTTTAGTTTGTTTCTTTTCCAGGACTTGTTTAAATTTTTGGTGCATTTTATGATGCATAAGATCCCTTTTTTATGGCGATTTCATTCTGTCCACCATAGTGCCACCAGCATGACACCGTTAACGTTATACCGGATTCACCCCGTTGAAATGTTTATAAATACAAGTCGTAGTTTATTTGTGGGCGCTGGGGGAACAGGCATATTCCTGTATTTATTCCAAAACCAACTAGCGATTAGCCATATCATTGGGGTTAATATTTTTGTGTTTCTTTTCAACCTTTGCGCTAGCAATTTACGCCATAGTCCTGTGTGGTTAGGCTATGGGAAATTAGAGCACCTGTTTATCAGCCCCGCTCAACACCAAATTCACCACAGCATAAAACACCAACATTTTGATAAGAATTTCGGCTCTGCTCTAGCCATGTGGGATAAACTATTTGGATGTCTGCTATTAAGTAAAAAAGAAATAGTTAGCGGTTTTGGTTTAGATAACTCAGCTATAAATAGGCAGACACTAAAACAACAATGGCTTGGTATAAAAACTAGGTAATGATCGAAGTTTACTGCTTCTTTGTTAACTAAGTTAAAGGGGGACTAGCGGGGAGGAAAGTAAAAGTAGTGATATTTCAGGATAGACAATAATACCTTGAACTATGTTTTGCCTATCCTTCTCAATACAAGATCTTTTGGTAGGTTATGACGTTCTAAAATTATTTAACGTGGCCTGCAACTCTCCGGTATTGTTTGTAGCCTGAGCAGCTTTTTCTCGCATTACAGATAAACTTGATGAGAGTGATTGGGCATTACTACTGATAGTACTGATATTATTTGAAATGTCAGCTGTCACAGAGTTTTGCTCATTTGCAGCTGTTGAAATTAGTCCTATTTGGTTTGCTAAATCATTAATGGATCCATTCAAACCTGAAAAACTCTGTAGAATTTTCTGAGAGCTATTTTCTACATCAATGGCTGACTCGTGGCTACTACTGACTACACTATTTGTATCTGAAACCGCCGTTTGGATTTTAGCAATGGTATTTTGAATATTGGTTGTCGACTCAGCAGTACGTTGCGAAAGGGAGCGGACTTCATCAGCAACAACAGCAAAACCTCTACCCGCCTCACCTGCACGTGCCGCCTCGATAGCCGCATTTAATGCCAATAGATTTGTTTGCTCTGAAATAGCTTGAATCTCACTACTGATATCATCTATCGAACGCGCCATTTCATCTAGCGATTGCACTTTTTCCATTGCACTATCTAAAGAGTTTTTCAAACTGTTGATACTGCTATTGCTTGCATGTAAAACTTGCTCACTTTCTTTACAAATACTATCTGCTTGGCGACTTGTTTCAACACAATTATCTACGTTAGTATTTATCTCTGACGAACTCGATTCTAACTCGCCTATTGCAGCTGCAACGTGTTGGATTTCAGTGGCTGCGATATTTATTAAGTTTTCAGCATCCTTTGTTTCTACTTCAATGGTGTTTACACCACTCTCTACATTATTGCTAACTGCAGAAGTGGTATTCGCTAATTCATTAAGAGAGTCCACTGCGGCAGACAAACGTGCCGCTTGCATATTAAAACACCAACAAATACTTGATTGATCAAACTTAACCGTTAAATCCCCCGCCGCTAACTTGTCGGCTTGGGCAATATAATCCAACGCGTATTTTTGTAAGTGTTTACCAATAAAATACATAACTATGATGGGCAGGGTGAAAAAGAAAACAAGAATCACAATATCTAAAGCATCATGGGGAACATCCATTAACGTCGTGCTAACCATGATATATAACAGCAGTGAAACCGCACAACTTGTACCGCAACTAGCAACCATTAATGGGGGTAATTTTAATGAGAATTTATCTGACATCTTAATACCTTATTTTGAATGTATAAGACTAAAGATATAGCACATAATAAAAATTTAGCTTTGTCAGCAGACTATAACCAATAAATTATAATTAGATATACAAGTAGGCACCAAGATGCAAAGCCAACTAATAATTCAGCTATTCGAGGGTAAGTAACCTGCTTTGTCCAATGAAAGGGCCAAATAGTACGTATGACAAACCGTCCACTGGCAGACAAACTAATATCAAGGGCATGCCCTGCTTCTACAATCAAACGTAATAATAACAATAAAGCCTTAATGATAGCCTCAACGGTTTCTAACAATCTTTACTCCATGTATCGCTTTTACAAATCTAAAAAATTCAAGTGAGTCTTATATACCAGTTAACTCCAAAAAGTCTTCATTAAGTAACTTTTCTTTACTTAAAACCACTTCGCTAGCGATCAGTTTTACAATTCTTCCGCCAGCGCCTAATCCAGCTTCTGTAACGGCTTTAACCTCAATATTTGTGTATCCACCTTCGCCCTTTTCAAGCAAGTGAATATACAAAATCGGGGCTATTTTTAACCATTTTTTCGGGCAAAGCTCTTTCACTATCAAAGTGAAACAGGCCTCTACACTAAAAAAATCACCAATTAATGTTCTAGGGTGATTAAGTCCAGCACATCTCTTTGTTATCACAAGCCCGGAAGCTAAGTCTGTTGCTTTGACGCTTCCTTGATACACTTCAAAATATAACTTAGGTTTCTCGAATAACATGTATTCCCCTATTAGTAACAAGGTAAAATAAGCAGCGAATTACTGATTGTCGACTACAGCTTTTGCTTATCAAACTGAAGTGTTAATCTCAACATATCAATATGTTGTATACCATTTTCATAAACAGCTTGTTCGTAATTATTTATAAAGAAGTTTTGAATCACTGCATCAACTCTAAAACCCAACCGTTGATAAAAAGTGAGTTGGTAACCAAACGTACCAGTGCCTAAAACTAACCTTTCTATGTTTCGGTCTTTCAGCTCGCCAATAACAAACTCAAGTAATCTTGTGCCAATACCTTGCCCTTGCATTGCTGCTAATGAAGCTATATTAAACAGTTCAAAGTCACCGTCAGTATTTAAATTCAATACACAGGCGCAGACAAGTTCGTTTTTAAGATAAGCACCAAAACAAACTGCATCTTGTAGATATTCAGCAATATTAGCTTGTGAAGGATCCGCGATAAGCAATAGGTCCAATGGGATATCATCTGCTGAAATTTCTTTATAATGAATCAACCGGCACTCCTGAAAAGTTAAACATAAACCTTACTGACTACACTGGTTATTCAATCACATCGTAAAATACAGCAGCCGCTTTTTGATACAACTTCATCAACTGTTCGGGTACGAGATCACCCGGTCTAGCAGGCCCTAACAGCATAAAAAGTTCACTAATATGAGTTTCAAGATCGGTTTGAGATTGCCATTGCTCGTAGAGAACAAAATCCGTTGGGTCTTCCCTATTTTGATTAAAGGAATAGCTAATACAGCCTTTTTTTGTTGTTTCTTTACTCAGTCTTTTGATTAATTCTAGATACTCTTCAAGCAATTCTTGCTTGACGGTAGCGTGTACCATCACTGTTATCATTTTAATATGTCCTTTTATTTTAAATTTGTTCTGCGTTATCCATTTTAACCATCACTTTGCTCAGCATACTCGCAACAGGCGTGCCAACTAAGGCTTCAGTATTAAGTACACAACAATCAACACGCTCAAACAATCGATGAAAAAAACTTTCTTTTTTAATGATCACTTTACTTACATCGTAACCTTTGTGAATAAACTGATCTGCCGTTATATCAACAATGAGTCCATCACAGATAAGCCATGTATGGGATTGATTAGAGCTATCTCCCAAACCACAAGCCGTTACATATAAACTACCTTTGTTATACCTCTGCTTCAGAAACAAACCCAATATAAGTGTGGTATCGGCACAGCACCCAAGGGGAAAACCCGTTGAGGAGTGGTAGCAACTTGAATGATGATCAAAGTCAGACTTATTAAATGATTCAAGTATTTCACGAATATGATAAATATCATTAATTATCTGTTGATTCAAAAGCGCCCCCGTTTATTCTGAGTTTTACTCAAACTCAAGATGTTTAGGTAAATCACTCTCTAGTGAATACCAGCTAGCTTTTTGAGAAACCCAAATATGATTAAGTTCTTTTGATTTAGGATCATCGTCTAATGAACCTAGGCGCAGAACGATATGCTCTGTTCCCTGTTTTTTAGCATATATTTGTGTTGCACAGTTTGTGCAGAAGTATCTTATTTTACCTGGCGATGATTCATAACAGCCTAACTTTTCCTGCCCCTGCAATTTAAAGTCTTTATCCATCACTGCAGCAACACTTGAAAACGCAGCGCCATGTGCTTTACGACAAGTTTGACAATGACAGTGAACAATATCGCCAATCTCGCCTGATATTTCATATTTAACTTTACTGCATAAACAGCTACCGGTAACCATACAAACCTCGATATTAGATAACTAATAATCTACTTAAATGACTCAAAAAATGTTGTAAAATATTGGAAATAATTCACTTAAACTGTTATTTCATTTCCGTTTAAAACGCGTGTTAAACGCTATTTATAATAGCAAACCGTTTATTTTCTTGACAGGTAACGCTTCTAAATTAATGCCACTCAAACAGCGCACATTAATAGCCCAACCATCAAAGGGTAGCTTACCCATTTCAATCTCAGCCCGAGTTGGTTGGCTAGGTTTACGGAATGGCAATACGCCACATCGAGGGCAAAAGTAATCTTCAGCTGTTTTAGAGCCCCATTGATAAAGTGATAGCTTATCAAGTGTTGTTAATATCTTTAGCGCCGCTAGTGGAACCCTGAAATTAAGGGTCCCACGTTTTAAACAGATAGAGCAATTACATTCACGGACATGATCAATGTCCGCCGACACTTCAAACTGAATAAAACCACAATGACAAGATCCTAAATACGTTTTTTTCATCTAACCTCCCCCTTGATGAATCCCCTATTTAGCGGAATAACAATATAGATATAACGTAAAAACCCCACCTATTTACCCTATAATTCAACTACTTGAGCAACCCAATCACTTTCATGTTTTTCAGCAACAACAAGTGCACTCTGAGTTTCATTGGCACTGGCGAGTAGCCCTTTACCTGACCAAATTGCGCTTTTTCCTATAGGTATCCAGTTTCCGGTGGGCTGAGCGTGATTTGCCATTGCCACTAAGATATTGAATTTTTTTGCGTAATTTTCCATTTGAGCGGTATCATTTTTATAACCACTTTCTGTAATGAGTACTCCTGCTATATACACGTCGGCACCTAACCTAACGTAGTGTTGTACATGTTTAGGCTGATTAGCGTCTGCACAA
>Ga0209292_1005141_pt1 | contig 13474 bp, 10 predicted proteins | sample GOMGulsemesocosm_2_FD_184634 | JGI IMG/M metagenome (GOLD analysis project Ga0209292, IMG submission 184634) | Methane-oxidizing microbial communities from mesocosms in the Gulf of Mexico - GOM9C Gulf of Mexico (SPAdes) (version 2) | ecosystem: Environmental > Aquatic > Marine > Cold seeps... | reverse complement strand
TAAAGAACGTTTCAAGCTTTTTGGCTAGTGCCGTTTCGCTTGGGGTGTGCATAATACACCGTGATTATTTTGAGTCAAGACTTAATTTAAATTCTTTTTGAAACTTTCGTTGTTAAGAGAATTTTAAGTTTTAATCAACTCTACCAACCTAGCTAACTCGCTACATCCCTTTAAGAATGTTGCTTGCCGTCTGTGTCGGTGGAGGCGCAGTATAGAGAGATTATATATGAGCGCAAGTGTTTTTCTTAAAAAAATCAAAAAAAACAATCGTTCGATCATTAAATAATCAAAACAATTAAAAAACAAACAATTTAGTCATAAAAACTTAAAACACCGATATTGAGATAAGATTTAAAACTGCTGCTCTGATTAAACAAATCATAACGAGCCTATTTAACGAGTAATCAAGTAATGCGAAGCACACACTAATGAAATTGACTCCTCCACAACTCAAGCTGTTGTTATTATTTAAATAATACCAATAACCCTCAAAGACTAGCATCAAAAAACTTACAACATCAGTACTCTTCAGTATAAAACCTAGTTATTCAATAGATACTTGAACATAACTAAACTTAAATTTTCTGATGGGCTTTTAATACAGAGGTTTAATTTATAGGAGAATTAAGTGTGCCATCACTTATCTATATTTAGATTAATATGATGAAATCTTGATACAAAAAAGCCAGAAGTTTAACTTCTGGCTTTTTGTTTAAAGAGATACCTTGCTTATTAAAGTATACTATGCATTTATTACTTCTAATCCTGGTGCAGGCATAGAGACTGTATCTTCAAAGCTTGCCCATTCCCATGCAGATTCAGTTGTCATTAGCTTACGAAGTAATTTGTTATTTAAATCATGACCTGATTTAAATGCAGTTACTTTACCTAATAGGTTATAGCCAGTCATAAATAAATCACCAACACAATCTAAAATCTTATGTTTAACAAATTCATCTTGGTAACGTAAACCGTTTGGATTGAGCACTTTAAATTCATCAAGAACAACTGCATTATCCATACTACCACCTAAAGCTAGGTTATTAGCATGAAGGTATTCGATATCTTTCATAAAACCGAAAGTTCTAGCTCTACTAATTTGTTCCGTAAAACTTTTAGCTGTGATATCTAATCCAATACGTTGTTCACTATCATTAATTGCAGGATGATCAAAATCAATTTGGAAATCAATATGAAAACCATCATATGGTTCAATTTCAGCCCATTTATCACCATCTTCAATACGTACTTTTTCAGTGATGCGAATAAAACGCTTTGCAACTGATAGTTCTTCAATTCCACCTTTTTGTAAAAGGTATATAAATGGTAGCGCACTACCATCCATAATAGGAACTTCAGGACTATCTAATTCAACAACTAGGTTATCAATACCCAGCGCTGAAATAGCAGCAACTAAATGCTCAGTTGTTGATAAACGAACTCCGTCTTTATTAATCAAACATGTACATAGCTGAGTATCACCCACGGCTTCAGGTGTGATTGAAAAATCAACCACAGGCTCAAGGTCTACACGGCGAAATACGATCCCAGTATTTGCACCGGCAGGTCGAAGAGTAATAGAGACCTTTTCACCCTTATGAAGTCCAACTCCAATGGCGTTAACTACTTGGCTAATCGTACGTTGTTTGATCATAGGCAGTTCACTCATCATGAATTATTAATTTGGCCGCGGATCTTATCACAGATAAGACCAACTGGCAATTAAGTTGCTTTATTATTAACCAACTTGCATCTTCTAACCGATATTTTAATTAATCAGCTTGCTTACGTAAAAAAGCTGGGATATCAAAATAATCACCTTGCTCTGATTTCCCGGCTTCAGGTGTTTCCTTTGCTGGAGCCGTTTCTACTGGTGCACTAGCCTTCGATGTAACTTCTTCAGAAGTTTGATTTGCAAAATTTGGTACAAATACACCAGGGTTTGTCGCTGATGTATTCGTTGAAGTAGCTGCGACATCAGAACCGGATGCTTTCTTAAAACCATTATCAACTATGCCAAATTGTGCTTTTTTCTCACCACCGAGCCCAGTTGCAACGACAGTTACTCGTAATTCATCGCTCATCTCAGGATCAATTACAGCACCCACTACAACTGTTGCATTTTCTGATGCTAACGCTTTTACATGATTACCGACTGTTTCAAATTCTTCAATCGCGATATCCATACCCGCAGTAATATTAACTAAAATGCCTTTAGCGCCCGTTAAATCCACATCTTCTAATAAAGGACTAGAAATTGCAGCTTCTGCAGCTTCTTGGGCACGATCTGGGCCACTTGCAGATGCAGTCCCCATCATTGCAGTTCCCATTGCTGACATTACAGTTCTAACATCCGCGAAATCCACGTTGATTAAACCTGAACGCGTAATTAATTCAGCAATACCTTGTACTGCACCATAAAGTACGTCATTTGCTTTTGCGAATGCATCTAGAAGTGTAGTCCCTTTTCCCAAAACTTTAAGTAATTTATTGTTAGGAATTGTAATAAGTGAGTCTACAATTTCCGCTAATTCAGTAATGCCATGATCTGCTGCTGATGCACGTTTTTTACCTTCAAAATCAAATGGACGAGTTACAACTGCAACCGTTAAAATACCCATTTCTTTTGCCATTTTAGCAACAACTGGGGCAGCACCAGTACCTGTACCACCACCCATACCAGCTGCAATAAAGACCATATCAGCACCTTCAAGACCTGCTTTTATTGCATCAATATCTTCTTCTGCAGATTGACGTCCCACTTCTGGGTTTGCCCCAGCACCTAAACCAGAAGTGATTTGCGTACCTAACTGAATCGTAGTATCAGCTGATGAACGACGTAGTGCTTGCGCATCAGTATTCGCAGCGATGAAACGCACACCTTCAATTTGCTTTTTAACCATGTGCTCAACAGCGTTACCGCCACCGCCGCCAACACCAATAACTTTTATAACAGCTTCTTCGCTGTGTTGTTCCATATAATCAAACATTGTTACTCTCCGACTTGAGTAAAAAATTTATTAAAATTCGCCTTGAAACCACTTTTTTATCCGGCTCAACCAATTTACATCATTTTTTTCTGATGTTTTTTGGGCATTTGCTGTTTGCATTGTTTGGCTATATTGTAATAAGCCAACAGCTGTTGCAAATGAAGGGTCATCTACATAATCCGTCAATCCAATCATCCCGATAGGACTGCCTATTCTAACTGGCATTTGGAATATTTCTTCTGCTACTTCCAATGCACCTGTCATTTTTGCGGTACCGCCAGTTAAGACTATACCCGCAGCAATTTGGTCTTCATAACCTGAACGGCGAATTTCCATCAATGCCAATTCAAATAATTCTTTAAATCTTGGTTCTACAACTTCAGATAAAGTATGACGAGACATCGTTCTAGATGGACGCCCGCCTACGCTAGGAACTTCGATTGTATCTTCAGTACTCGCCATCGCACTGCTTGCACATGCATATTGTACTTTTAGAGATTCAGCATGTGAAATTGGTGTACGGAAAATCTTAGCGATATCTCCAGTTACTTGGTTACCCGCTACAGGGATCACAGCAGAATGACGTAAAGCACCAGTAGTATAAATAGTTAAATCCATCGTACCACCGCCAATATCGATCACGGAAATACCTAACTCTCTTTCATCTTCAGTTAATACGGCATGACTTGATGCTAAAGCGGTGTAAGTTAATTGATCTACCGTTAGGCCACAACGCTCTACACATTTTTCAATATTTTTAGCCATGTCATTTGAACATGTAATAATGTGCGCTTGTGTTTCCATACGAACACCACTCATTCCAAGCGGATTTTTAATGCCTTCTTGCATATCAACGCTGTATTCTTGTGCTATTGCATGCAGCATTTTACGTTCAGCTGAGATTGGCACAGATCGGGCTGTATGCATCACATTATCAATATCATCTAAGCTGACTTCGGTATTATTGATTGCCACAACACCATTTTCATTTTGGCATTGAATATGTTTTCCAGATATCCCCAAATATACTGAACTAATGCGACAATCAGCCATTAATTCGGCTTCATCTATGGCTCTTTGAATTGATTCTGATACTAAATTAAGATCGTTTACCCCACCTTTATCCATGCCGTGAGATATTTGGCTGCCAACACCAACTATACTTAATTTGTTATCTGCGGTGATCTCTCCCACAGTCGCAACCACCTTAGATGTGCCTACATCTAAGCCGATAACTAGATTTCGTTCTGCTGACTTAGTCATGCCTTACTCTTTTGTTTATAGTTTTTTTGTTGTAAATCTTGTAAGTCTGCAGCCTTCCAACTAACCGCAAGCCCTGTATCATACCTTAAATCAACTGAATCTACCTCAGCATCTTTTCGTTTGAGCATATATGGGTACATATCAATGAACTTTTGCACCCGTTTTAGTTTATCTTTTCTACCTAAATTTAAGTTTATGCCATTTGCTAACCAAAACTGCCAAGCAAACCTTTCTGAAAGCGCTAAACTCGTTAATTCAAAATTATTGATATAAAGTAATTCTGAAAATTCCTGAAAAGTATTCAAAGCCTCAGTTTCACTGCCTTGAGGACCAAATAAACTAGGTAATTTTTTTGTTATAGTCGCTTGTGGTGCTTGAAATACAATGCCATCAGAGTTCAACAGTAAATCATCATTCCATATTGCAACGGGAACATGCTCAACAACAAATACTTTTAAGGTATTTGGCCACTGTTTGCGTACAGATGCTGTTTCTACCCAAGGTAGTGCTATAACGAGGTCTTGCACTTGATTTACATCTAAATCAAAAAAACGAGACAAATCGGCTTGTTTTATCGCCTTTAAAATTTGCCGCTCAGATGTATGCTCGGGCTTTCCCATTATACTCACATGCTTTATTTGTGTTTGATGTTCATTTTGTAAATAGTGGCTAATTGAAAAAAACATTTGGCACAAACTAACAAGCACAACTAAAAAGAATCCCATGCCAAAAACCCGTGACCAATGCACGCTTTTTTGCCATTCTAAAAAAGATTCTATTTTTGGATTCATTTAAATTTATTTACCTAAAGTTTGTTCTAATATATTTACAACCAACTGCTCAAACGACAAACCGCTTGCTTTAGCAGACATAGGAACAAGTGACTTCTCAGTCATACCCGGTACCGTATTTACTTCTAATATATAAAACTGATTGTCTGAGTCTTGCATAATATCTACACGCCCCCAGCCTGTTGCTCCTACTAAATCAAATGCCTGTTTTGATATTTCTTGTAAAAAAACAGTATCATTTTGAGGTAAATCAGCTGGGCAAAAATATTCAGTGCTATTTACTTGATATTTAGCCTCATAATCATAAAACCCTCTAGGGGTAACCATTTCAATAATGGGTAGGGCTTCATTTGCTAACATGGTTACTGTAAATTCTCGCCCTGAAATCCATTGCTCTAGTAAAACAATGTCATCATATTTAAATGCATTATCAAGCGCTGTTGCCAGTTCATCTGATGTACTTGCTTTTGCCATACCGATACTTGAACCTTCATGAGAAGGTTTGACCATTACAGCTCCAAATTCTTTAATTATTTTTTCAACATCAAATGCACTGCCTTTCTCTAATGCTACAAAGTTAGCAGTAGGTAAATTACGAGCCCTAAACAACTCTTTGCAGCGCGCTTTATCCATTGCTAATGCAGAGCCCAAAACACCACTCCCGGTGTAAGGTAGATCTAAAAATTCAAGTGCACCTTGAACAGTGCCATCTTCACCGCCTCGACCATGCAACGCGATAAATACACGTTCAGTATCACAATCTTTTAGTTCGAATAAGTTTCGTTCTGCAGGATCAAAAGAATATGCATTTACGCCCGCATTTTGCAAAGCAGACAATACTGCTTTTCCTGAGTTTAATGAAACGGCTCTTTCTGCAGAGTTGCCCCCCATTAACACGGCAACCTTGCCAAACTGCTGCCTACTCATGCTTTCACCTGCTTTAATTTATCTATATTTAGTTTCATTTGAGCTAAAGACTTTACTAATTGACCGATATTTCCCGCACCTTGGGTTAAAACAATATCGCCATCTTGTAATACATTACTTAAAGCATGCGGCAGTTCACGTGGTTCGCCAATATAAACAGGCTCTTTACCTCTTTGACGTAGGCTTCGGCATAAACTTTTACTATCGGCTCCCGCTATCGGCGCTTCACCCGCAGAGTACACTTCAAGTAATAATAAAAGATCAACATCGGCTAGTACTTTGACTGTTTCTTCATATAGGTCTCTTGTTCTTGAATATCTATGAGGTTGATAAGCCATCACTAAACGCCTATTAGGCCAACCATTTTTCACTGCCTTAATCGTGGCTGCAACCTCTGTTGGGTGATGACCATAATCATCAATCAACATCACTTTTCCATGACCCGTTTCAAATTCACCATATTGCTGAAAACGTCGACCTATACCTTCAAATTTATCTAATGCACTAATAATTGCTTCATCGCTAATACCTTCATCTTTTGCAACTGCAATTGCCGCAGTTGCATTTAATGCATTGTGTTTACCTGGCATATTCAACTTAACAAACAATTCAGTACCAGAATTATTAATGACCTTAAACTGGCTTGTGTTCACTGTTTGAGTAAATTCAGTTAACCTATAATCTGCTTTTTCTGATTCACCATAAGTAATAAATTTACGACCAAATCTAGGCAATAGCTCAGTAACGACTGGGCAATCTATACATGCAACAGCAACACCATAGAAAGGTAAATTATGGATAAACTCAATATAGGTATCTTTCATATTTTCAAAGTTACCTTGATAAGTATCCATATGATCCGCTTCAATATTTGTTATTACTGAAACCATAGGCTGTAAATGCAAAAATGAAGCATCGCTCTCATCAGCTTCAGCAATCAAAAATCGACTTTTTCCTAAACGCGCATTTGTGCCTGCACTATTTAATAACCCCCCGATAACAAATGTGGGATCTAAGTCAGCTTGTGCAAAAATACTTGCAATCAAGCTTGTTGTTGTTGTTTTTCCATGGGTACCAGCGATTGCAATACCATGTCGAAAACGCATAAGTTCGGATAACATTTCAGCACGGCGCACAATCGGTATACGATTTTCTTTTGCTTCGATGATTTCAGGATTTGCTTCATCAATTGCTGTCGAAACAACAACAACACTGGCTTTTTTTACATTTTCACTTTTATGACCAATAAAAATAGTCGCCCCTGCCGATTTTAACCGATCTGTCATCGGGCTTTGAGCGATATCTGAGCCAGTAACACAATATCCTTCATTAACTAACACTTCGGCAATGCCACCCATACCAGCACCGCCAATGCCAATAAAGTGGATACTGTTTACTTTTCTCATTGCTGTTACTTCACTTACTCTGCTCACTAAAATCTCTTTTTAATTTGTACAGGCATAGCGACTATGCTGTTTTATATAATTAGCCACTTGTTCTGTTGCATCTATTTGTGCATATGATTTAGCTTTATCAGCCATATCAATAATTAATTGTGGTTGCTCTATAAAAGGCTGTAATAGCTTAACTAAACTTTGCTGGTTCAAGTCTCTTTGCTGCAATAATAGTGCGGCTTTATTTGAAACTAAAAATTGTGCATTTGCAGTTTGATGATCATCAACAGCATGTGGAAATGGTACAAATAAAGCCATTTTTCCAGCTGCTGCTATTTCACTTACTGTTAAAGCGCCTGAACGACATACAACTATGTCAGCCCATGCATAAGCAGCATCAATATCATCAATAAATTGTTCTACTTTAGTATTTAGAGCTAAATTTTGATAAACAGCTTTAACAGCCTCTAAACTACCCTTTCCTGTTTGATGCCAAATATCTATTGGTTTGATTTCACTTAATTGAGAAAATACACTTGGTAACTCATCATTTAATACTTTTGCACCTAACGAACCCCCTACAACTAAGATACGACATGACTCAGGTACAAACTCATGTTTAATATTCGCAACACTTTCTCTTACAGGGTTGCCCACTATTTTATAATTCGTTTCAGGAAAAGCACCAGGAAAAGCGCCTAAGACTTGATTGGAAAATTTAGCCAAGAGCTTATTACTCATTCCTGCAACTGCATTTTGTTCATGTACAATTAAAGGAATACCAAGTGTTTTTGCCGCAAGTCCAGCTGGACCTGTAACATAACCACCCATGCCCAATAACACATCAGGCTTTTCTTGCTTCATTACTTTACGAGCTTGTAAAATCGCTTTTAATACCATAAAAGGTGCTTTAACAAGCCTTTTTAAGCCATTGCCACGAACACCTTTAACATCAATAAACCGTATGTCTAATCCATGTTTTGGCACAACTTCGGCTTCCATTCTGTCAGATGTTCCTAACCAAACAACTTGCCAATCTTGCTTTAATAAATATTCCGCAACTGCAATACCAGGAAAAATATGCCCACCAGTACCACCGGCGACTATCATTAATTTTTGTGTTTTTTTATTCATTGTTTTTTTCGCCCTCCCGATGTTGCTTGTCTAGTTGCCATTTTCACTTCAAAATCTATTCTAATTAAAATACCTATTGCAATTGTCATCATTAACATGCTGGAACCACCATAAGAAATAAAAGGCAAAGTCAGGCCTTTAGTGGGTAATATTCCTGCACTCGCACCTATATTTACCATAGTTTGAAATGCAAACCAGATCCCAATAGCAAGTGCAAAATATCCTTCATATTCATTTCCACTTTTAAGTGCTTTTTTACCTATTAATAAGGCCCTAAAAACTAAAACACATAAAACACATAAAATACTTAAAACACCAATAAAACCGGTTTCTTCAGCAATCACTGAAAAAATAAAATCGGTATGGGCTTCAGGTAAGTATTCTTGTTTTTGAATACTATTACCTAATCCTTGCCCCCACCAACTGCCTCGACCATATGCCATCAAAGATTGCACTAGCTGATAGCCTTTACCAAAAGGGTCATCCCAGGGATCCCAAAATGATGTCACCCTCGCCCAACGATAGGGAGAGAATACAATCAATACACCTATCAAGCCGCCTCCAGCCATCAATAACATGAAAAATTGCCATAACTGAGCGCCAGCTAAAAATAATAAACCCACGGTTGTCACAAACATGACAACAACCGTGCCTAAATCTGGTTGCATTAAAATAAGACCGGCATAAACGACAAATACAGCGATGGGTTTAATAAAGCCTTTAAAATTTTCTTTTACTTCATTACGTTTACGTACTAAATATCCAGCTAAGTAACTAAAGAAAAACAACTTTGCAATTTCAGCCACTTGAATATTAAAAGGACCAATGCCTATCCAACGTGTTGACCCATTCACTTCGCGACCAATGACTAACACTATAATGAGTAAAATAAAGCCCAGTCCTAACAAATACGGATTCGCTTTTTTCCACCAAGCCATTGGCAAGTTAGTGCTGACACCCAATACAATAAAACTTAAACCTAAAAAGATGCCATGGCGTAATGTGAAATGAAATGGATTATTAAATAAACGCTCAGCTACAGCCATTGATGCACTTGTAACCATGACAAAACCGACGCCTATCAGTAAAACAATGCAATAAATAATAATGGGATCATAAATTGATGTAGCCCCATTAGTGTTATTTGAAAACAGCTTATTTTTTATATTAGCTAGCCAATTCATAAGCTCGCCTTTTTTTGTAATACTAATTGTGAAAAGTCATCTCCACGAGCCATAAAATTAGCATACATATCTAAACTAGAGCATGCTGGAGCTAATAAAACAATATCACCAGGTTTGGCTTGTTCGAAAGCAGAGCATACTGCCTCAGTCATTGTTTTAACTTTTAATGCGTCATCAATTAAAGACGATATTTGTTCTGAATCTTTACCTAAACAAACTAACTTTTTCACATATTTATTAAAATAAGGTGTTAAAGTTGCGAAATCAGCTCCTTTACCATCGCCCCCAGCAATTAATATAATATTTTTATCATTTTCTCTTGTTGATAAACTTTCTATTGATGCAATGCACGCTCCTATGTTTGTTGCTTTAGAGTCATTAAAGTATTTTACATTATTGATTGAGGCAACTAACTGACATCTATGATCTAACCCTGAAAACTCGCTAAAAGCAGCTTTAAAAATTTTTGAATCTAAGTTCCAAGGAGATAAAAGCGCCATAACGGCTAATGCATTAAGTTGGTTATGTTTTCCTTCAACTTTTAAGTTTTGTGTTTCAAACAATACTTTACCTAAAGCACAAAAATAGTTTTGACCATTTTGATTAACTAAACAAAAATCAGCATTGTCAGCTGCAAAACTTAATTTATTATTAGCCTGAATAGGATAAGTTTCTTTATCATCCAAACTATAAATCGCATATTCGCAATTTTCATAAATTTTATGTTTAGCTTGGATATATTCAGCCATACCATCATACCTATCTAGATGGTCTTCTGAAATATTCAGCACAGTTGCACTAATCGGTTTTAGATTTGATGTTGTTTCTAATTGAAAACTTGATAACTCTAATACAAAAACATCAATATTTTTTGTCAACAAATCTAAAATTGGCGTGCCTATATTGCCACCTAATCCCACTTTAAAACCTGATTTTTCTAGCACTTTTGCAGTTAAGGTCACTACGCTAGATTTACCATTAGAACCAGTCACTGCAATAACGGGTTTATTATTTATTCGAGTAAATAATTCAATATCGCCTATCACTTCAATACCGGATGAAATTGCCTGTGCAACATCTTTTTGTGCTAATGCAATACCGGGGCTAATAATGATTAAATCAGCCTGTAGTAAGTTAGCATCACTTAGTTCACCTAACTTAACGTCCAAATCGGGTGCATTTATTTGCAACCAATCTAAACCAGGTGCATTTAAACGACTATCAACCACTTTCGGTTTTATATCATTTTGCAGTAAAAAACGTACCGTGCTCAATCCAGAAACCCCCAGACCAAGCACAATAATATTTCTATTTTTTAACTGCTTTAAATATGTCATTTATCTGATCTTCAACGTTGCTAAACCGGCTAAAACTAAAACAACAGAAATAATCCAAAAACGTACGATTACTCTTGGCTCTGGCCAACCTTTCAATTCATAATGATGATGTATTGGCGCCATTCTAAAGATCCTTTGACCTCTTAATTTATATGAACCAACCTGTAAAATTACGGATAAGGCTTCCATAACAAATACACCGCCCATAATGACTAATACTAATTCTTGTCGCACTAAAATAGCAATAATGCCTAAAGCACCACCTAATGCTAAAGAGCCAACATCTCCCATAAAAATCTGGGCAGGGTAAGTATTGAACCATAAGAAACCAAGTCCAGCTCCGACAATGGCAGTACAGACTATGACGAGCTCACTCGTCAAAGGTATATGAGGGATATTAAGGTAATTTGAAAAGTTAACATGACCTGTTACATAAGCGATAAAAGCAAATGCTGCAGCAACTAAAATAGTAGGAACTATCGCTAAACCATCTAAACCATCGGTTAAATTAACTGCGTTTGAAGTACCAACAATTACAAAGTAACTCATTACAATAAAGAAGATACCTAGTTGTGGCATGACTTCTTTAAAAAATGGAATTAACAGTGCTGTTTCAGCATCCAATTGCTGAGTGAAAAACAAAAAACAAGCAGTTACTAATGCAATAACCGATTGCCAAAAGTATTTCCAACGTGCAATTAAACCATTACTGTCTTTCCTAATTACCTTTCTATAGTCATCGACAAAACCGACAGCACCTAAAGAACCAATAACAAATAGCGTAACCCAAACATATTTATTACTTAAATCAGTCCACAATAAGGTACTTGTAAAAATAGAAGCTAAAATCAATAACCCGCCCATCGTTGGCGTCCCAGATTTAGCAAGATGAGACTCAGGACCATCATCACGTACTGTTTGCCCTATCTGCATACGTTGTAACGCTTTAATTAATTTTGGACCAAAAAACAAAGAGATAAATAAAGCAGTAAAAATACCTAAAATAGCTCTAAATGTCAGATAAGAAAAAACATTAAATCCAGAATGATATTGCGTTAAATATTCAGCTAACCACATTAACATGATAAATCTCCTGTATTGTTACTTTGAAGATCACATGATTCTTTATTATTTATTATATCTTGCACTAATAATTCCATAGCCGCGCTACGCGACCCCTTGATTAATATTGTTATTTTTTCAGTCTTATTATGTTGAGAAAAATCCATTAAAAGCTGATTTAAAAGTGCAGTTCTATCCATAAAATGCGTTGTTTGATTATTTGAGGTGTTATTTCCATAAAATGCTTCATGCGCACCCAAACTTAAAGCGCCTAAAGTATAAAGTTGCTTTATCCCCTCAAATTTAGCGTACGTACCCACTTCGTCATGATAAGACAAAGCATCTTTGCCTAACTCGCCCATATCACCGAGCGCCAAAATTGTATGACCCTGTATCTGTTTAAGTAAGTCAATTGCTGCTTTTACAGATTCCACATTTGCATTGTAACTATCATCTATGATGGTGATATCATTATTGAGCTCAATTAAATTAACTCGACCTTTAACTTGCTCTATTTGAGATAAACCTTCAGAAATTTGATTAAGCTGAATTTCTAATGCTAAAGTAAGTGCTGCTGAAGTTAATGCATTTTTAATATTATGTTCGCCAGGAAGCTGAAGCTGAACAAATGCCGAATCATTTTTAATGCACAAATTAAAGTTTGCACGCCCAAATTGATCAAAGTTAATATCTTCTGCCCAAACATCTTTTTTATTTGAACTTGAAAATTGCATTATCTTTTTCGATGTTAAAGAATCAAACCAGAAATCATGATAATTACTATCAAAGTTTAATACCGCAATACCAGCAGCATCTAAGCCATTAAAAATCTCACCTTTCGCTTTAGCAACACCATTTATACTACCAAAACCTTCTAAGTGTGCAGCAGCAACATTACAGATTGTTGCAACATCTGGCTTAACTAAATTACTGGTATAATCGATTTCACCTAAATGATTAGCACCTAGTTCTATAACGGCATATTCATCATCTTGCTCTAAGCGCAATAAGGTAAGCGGTACTCCGATATCATTATTAAAATTACCTTTTGTAGCCAAAACTTTCGCATTTAAGCCTAAAATTGCAGCGGTCATTTCCTTAACAGTGGTTTTACCCACACTGCCAGTGATGGCTATTGTTTTTGGTGCAACTTGCGTTTTTACTGCACTGCCAAGCAAGCCCAGCGCAATGCGAGTATCGTCTACTATAAATTGTACGACATTATTTTCATTATCAAGTTCACTTAGTACGTCTTTTTCAACAATAACAGCACTTGCACCTTGAATAATCGCTTGTTTAACAAATTTATGACCATCAAAATTAGGGCCTTTAAGCGCTAAAAACACTTCATTTGAAGTAATTGTGCGTGTATCAGTATTGATATTGCAGACA
>Ga0209292_1005138_pt1 | contig 13478 bp, 14 predicted proteins | sample GOMGulsemesocosm_2_FD_184634 | JGI IMG/M metagenome (GOLD analysis project Ga0209292, IMG submission 184634) | Methane-oxidizing microbial communities from mesocosms in the Gulf of Mexico - GOM9C Gulf of Mexico (SPAdes) (version 2) | ecosystem: Environmental > Aquatic > Marine > Cold seeps... | reverse complement strand
CACTCAGCGAGAATTAAAAGGCTTAAAGGCAAGGCATTGATTGATGAGAATGGTTATTCAGGAGAATAAGCTCCTGCATTCTCTAAGAAGCTACATCCTTGTAGCGTCCTTCTCGAAATCAATAACGCTGCAAATAAGCCTTTACCTTTTATTAGGTACTCGCCCTTGGGAGCTCATTGATAAACTGATAACCTCACAAAAGTAACTAAATATAGAATGACTATGTTTAATAAATTTTGTTTGTTCTAAGCTCATCAATGTTGCTCTGAGTAGGGAAGAAATTTAATCAAATTGGTATTAACTTATCCTAAAGCCCTTTATATTAAAATAGTTAATGTAAATATTGTCGATATTATTTTTTAATAGTCTTAATAAGAGGTGACATGGAAGTAAAATGAAGGATTAAGATAACCGTACATCAATTAGAGTTAAAGCTCAGTAACTGATAAATTAAGTGCTATAATAGGTCATACCACTTTCAATATACTCTTAAGGTTAATTATGCGCTTTCTCTCTCGTCGTCTTGTAATGCCCAATGATTTAAATTATGCGAACTCTTTATTTGGCGGACGCGCGCTTGAATGGATTGATGAAGAGGCGGCTATTTACGCTATCTGTCAGTTAGAAACAAACTGTTTGGTTACCAAACATATTGGAGAAATTAGCTTTGAATCTCCTGCGATGCAGGGTGATGTAGTTGAATTTGGTTTAGCAACTAAAAAGGTAGGTCGAACATCGATTACCGTTACTTGCTTGGTGCGTAATAAAGCTACTAAAAAAACCATTTGTTTAGCTGATGATATCGTTTTTGTGCAAGTCGACCCTGAGTCACGTTTACCAATGCCACATGGAAAAACGTTGGAAGCATTAGAGCAACAAACTAAAGTAGAAATAAATACGCTTAATATGTAGCGCCGTTTTATAACGGCTATGCACTTCACTCAGTCTTGCTAAGTGAAGTGCATAGCAATACACTATCCCTATTCTTTACTTATTAATTGTCCTAAATATTATGTCCTCTGATCGCTTTGGCACGAGTGCCAACTACAAACAACAAGAAAAAGGTTATCGAGACCGAGCATTAAAGTTATTCCCTTGGGTGTGTGGTCGATGTGCCCGTGCTTTTGAGTTTTCTAACTTAAGAGAATTAACCGTACACCATATGGATCATGACCATACCAATAACCCAAATGATGGGAGTAACTGGGAGTTATTGTGCATTTACTGCCATGATAACGAGCATGCAAAATACACTGACCATGCTAATTATAAAACTGAAGTTAAAGCTGGCGATACCAACCAAGATACCGCCACATATAATCCGTTTGCGGATTTAAAGTCAATGTTGAAAAAGTAGGGACTTTTTATACTACTTCAATACATTTTCTTGGGTTAAGTATTGTTCATAACCTTTAATACCAAAGAATCGAATGGATTTATTCTGTTTGATTTTTTTGGCTATTAATAACTCGCCACAAAAAACCTTTACTACTTGTTTATCGCCATTGCTATCGGTTTCATAATCATGATTTTCGTTGATCCGGAGGTTATCAAACTCAGTTTTCATAATTAGTTTCATTGGTTCATTACTCCTGATTAGTCAAGACAAGTTATAACTCACCTAATAGAATCTTTATAATTTATTGATGTCTTTTTGTACTTGATAACCTTCATCAGTAACAATGGTTTCTAGTACTTGAACGCGTTCACTTAGTCGTTGTACTTCTTTTCTAAGCTCATCATTTTTGCCATTAGCATTGTGATTGTGAGCAATGGTTTTGGCTTTGAATTCTAGATGTTTGTTATACATCTTATACATAATGCCAAAAACAACACAAACGATAACCACGACCATTGTTGTACCACTCATAAAATCCCTTATTATATTTTCTGTTAAGTTGACGTAAAATTTTCGCGCTAATGGAGAAAACTATTACTGTTTTGTATTCACCTGTAAAGCTTTTTGATGTTTATGGTAAAGGCTAGCAACAATAAAGAGTACAACAATGAAAGGTAAGCTTGTAATCACCACCCAATGCCAACCCGCGTTAAATAATACCCAACCAGCTAATAATGACGCCGCGGCTTGAAAGCCAAATAAAACAAAGTCATTGGTAGCTTGTACTTTATGACGTTCGCTGGCGTGATAACTTTGTGGCAATAAAGAAGTACCGGTCAAAAATAAGAAGTTCCAGCCAATACCCAATAAAATTAGTGCCCACCAATAGTGCATTACTTCATGGCCTGATAGTGCGATAAAGGCGACTACAGTATAAATTAAGGTACCTATAAGCATCAGCCCTTTTAACTTTAAATACTTTACTAACCAAGGGGTAAATAAAGATGGCAGATACATGGCGGCAATATGGCTTTGAATAACCCACTTTGTTTCATTTAGGCTGTGCCCTTGCATATGATGCATACTAATAGGTGTTGCAGTCATTAAGTAACTCATTAGCGCAAAGCCGATAGTCGCGGTACAAATGGCAATCAGAAAAATGGGCTGCTTAGCTATTTCACTCAACGGTCTTGCTTCGCCTATTACTTCACAGTCATTGATGGGCGGGTTTTTGAAAAGCAGCATAATCAACATTGCGCAAAGCGTGAGGCCTACCAGTAATAAAAATGAACCAGCGTAACCAAAAGGAGAGCTGAGTAAGTCTTTACCAACAACGGCTATTTCAGGGCCTAAAAAGGCAGCAAAAACACCACTGAGCATCAAAATAGATAATATTTTAGGCACATCATCGCTATTTAAGCTACTTTCAATCGCGGCAAAGCGTAATTGTTGACCGAAGGCACCGCCAACACCAATTAACAAACTAGAAAAACAAAATAGTTCAAACAGGGCCAGTTTTGCAGCAAATATCGCAGTAATAGACGCCAACAACGAGCAACTTAAGCCCGTATATACGGCAAATTTTCTACCTTTGTTTTTTGCTAACATCGCCGCAGGAATAGAGCCAGCAGCGACACCAAGAATCATCAAGGTTAATGGTAGCGTGGCTAAAGATGGGTCGCTAGCCATTTTGCTTGAGAGAATACCGCCAATAAAAACGATAATGGGTGAAGCTGACATCACTAGCGGTTGTGAAATAAATAATAACCAGATATTTCTTGGCAGGGTAAATATTCGAGACAATATAAAGGCTGTTAACAGTAAAAGCGCGATAGTGATCAAGATATTAATAGGCATAGTTTTATCCGGTTAATGTGGTTTTAGCTGGGCTGTAACTTTGTTAACGCCGAAAGTAGCTTAACCAGATTGCAAAGCAAGAATGGCTTTAACATCGATCACTTCGTTATAGCGAATCATAGCTTCTTGTCGCTTAACTCTCGCTAATACCGCCATTCTGTCAGATAGCTCGTTACCTTCTATATTGGCGTGACCTTTAACGTGACGAATGGTGATTTTAGTGTGTATGGTTTTATAGACCGCGTAACATTGCTGCACTAGGGCTAGGTTTTTAATTTCTTCGCCTTTACCACGGGTCCAGCCTTTTGCTTGCCAACCTTTTGCCCATTTAGTAATACAGTCAATTGAGTATTTTGAATCAGAGAGTATGCATATGCTTTTTTCACTATCTTTTTCGATAAAGTGCAGTGCTATTTGAAATGAAGAGAGTAAACCGTTTAACTCAGCAGTGTTGTTGGTGCCATTTGCTTGATACAAACCGTAATATAAAGACGTAACTTTACCTTGTTCATAAACAGCAAGACCTGTGCCTGATTTTCCTGGGTTAGGAGAACAAGCGCCATCACAATATATTTCAATATCGCTTGGGCCATTTGGACTAATAGTGCCAGATTTAGCGCTGGTACTATTAGTCGTGGATTTAGCACTGCTTTTACGACTAGATGTAGGCGCTGCACTTGAACCGCCTTTTTTACTCAAAGAACGCTGCATTAATGCTTTGGTATAGGTTGAGGCAAATGCTTGCTCAGCATCACTTTTTGATTCAAAGCCCATATATTGTGCATCTGAGCGACCAGCAGTATGTTGCTGTACTTCAGGCCAAGTTGTGAATACGCCTGTTTTTGCACCTTTCCAGATGACGTAGAATTTTTTACTCATAACTTAATTGCTAACTCTTCTTAACGGTAAATATATAATGATGAATGTACTTAATGATTAGCATTATCATCAATATGTTCATGCTTAGCTAGTAAAAGAATGGTCGAGTTGTAAGAAATTTACTTAGTTAAGTAAAAGGCAATTAAGAGCTAAGTATTTGGTCAGTTTCAGTTAAGTAATAGTGAAGTAATAGTGAAGTAATAGGTAGGAATTAGACAAGTGTAAAGTAAAAAAAGCCAGCTTAGATCCTATGAAATAAAACCTAAACTGGCATAAAACGTGTACTGTTTTTGCGGGGGATTTTATAAAAAGCTAGAAAAAACCTAGCGGGTTAACATCATAACTAACCAATAAATTTTTGGTTTGTTGGTATTGTTCTAATGCCATTTTATGGGTTTCACGGCCAACGCCTGATTTTTTATAACCACCAAAAGCAGCATGAGCTGGGTACATGTGATAACAGTTAGTCCAAACACGGCCCGCTTCAATTTTTCTACCCATGCGATAAGCACGGTTCATATCACGTGACCAAACACCCGCACCTAAACCAAATTCAGAGCTATTTGCTAACTCAAGTGCTTCAGCTTCATCTTTAAAAGTACTTAATGAAATAACAGGGCCAAAAATTTCTTCTTGGAAAACACGCATGTCATTAGTGCCTTTGAGTAGAGTCGGTTGAATGTAAAAGCCACTGTTTAATTCGTCGGTTAGTTGCTCAACTTCACCGCCCATCAGAACTTCTGCACCTTCATCTCTACCAATTTGAATATAACTTAGGATCTTATCAAATTGCTGCTTAGAGGCTTGAGCACCCACCATTGTTGTTGTATCTAATGGGTTACCGCGAGTAATCGCTTGGGTACGTTCAATAACCTTTTCAACAAACTTGTCGTAAATATCTTCTTGAACAAACAAACGTGATGGACAGGTACATACTTCACCTTGGTTAAAGTAGGCAAGTACAGCGCCCTCAATACATTTGCTCAAGTATTCATCTTCGTGATCAAGTACATCTTCAAAGAAAATATTAGGTGACTTACCACCAAGCTCTACCGTGGATGGAATAATGTTCTTCGCCGCAGCTTGCATGATCTTTTCACCAACCGGTGTTGAGCCAGTAAAAGCGATTTTAGCTATGCGAGTACTGGTTGCTAATGCTTCGCCAGCTTCCGCGCCAAAACCATTAACTATGTTGAGCACACCAGCTGGTAATAAATCTTCAATTAATTCCATCAATACTAAAATTGAAGCGGGTGTTTGCTCCGCAGGTTTCAGCACAACACAGTTTCCAGCAGCTAATGCTGGCGCAAGTTTCCAAGCGGCCATTAATATAGGGAAGTTCCATGGAATAATTTGACCGACAACACCTAAAGGCTCATGGAAATGGTATGAAACAGTTTTCTCATCTAACTCAGCGAGAGAACCTTCTTGTGCACGTAAACAACCAGCAAAGTAACGAAAGTGATCAACCGCCAGTGGAATATCTGCTGCTAAGGTTTCACGTACCGCTTTACCGTTGTCCCAAGTTTCGGCCACCGCGAGTAATTCTAAATTTTGCTCTAATCTATCAGCAATTCTCAATAACGTATTTGATCTGTCGGTGACAGATGTTGTGCCCCACGCTTCTTTAGCTTTATGCGCTGCATCAAGAGCAAGTTCAATATCAAGGTGGTCAGATTGTGGGATTTGACAGATCACCTGGCCATTAACAGGGCTAACATTGTCGAAGTACTTGCCATTTTGAGGTTCAACCCACTGACCACCAATAAAGTTCTGGTAACGTGGTTTGAAGTTAATCACTGCGTTTTCTGAGCCGGGGTTTGTATAAATCATAACTTTCCTCTGGTGTTTGTTCGCTTGTTAAGCAGATAGTTTGCTTTTACAGCGATTTATTGTTGTATTTTGCTATTGTGTTTTTGTACAAGGTTATTTACCTTAGTCAATAAGTGATAACTTAACTGTGCTGTAAATTCAGAAAACTTGCCTATTAGTTCACATTAACGGATTAACTTTATGATCACACAAGCCATTGATAGTGTTAGACAGCCACCTAAAGTACTGGTTGAAAATAAACTCACCTTTGCCGGTCCTGAATCGGAATTGAGTATTTATGATACTTATCAGCAAGCTAATAGAGTTCAACTAACGTCGGACCAATTACTTTTTTGTGCGATGGTGACAGGTAAAAAAGTAATGCACAGTACATCTGATAATTTTCATGGCGAGTTTTTACCGCATGAGTCTTTCATTATGGCGCCAGGTAGCTCAGTAGAAATCGATTTTCCTATCGCAAAAATAGCTGAGCCAACTACCTGTTTAGCAATAGAAATATCCAGTGATAGAGTACAGCAAGTTTCAGCCATGCTTAACCAACAGAAACCAATGAATCAAGCTTTTGGACAGTGGCAATACGATGACAAACTTGTACATACTCACCACAATAGTGAGACCCAAAACGTCTTAAATCGGATTGTGCAAATTTATTCAGAAAATCATCCCGACCGAAGTGCTATGGTCGCGTTAGCAGTGTCAGAGTTAACTATTCGATTATTGCACCAACAGACACGTGAATTTATTTTGGCATTCTCACAACAAGAGCCGGATAATAATGGTTTAAGTGCCGCGTTAAACCATATTGAATTACACTTAAATGAAAATATTAATATTGATGATTTGGCGAAAATCTCTTGCATGAGCCGGACGAAATTTTTTCATGAATTTAAAGTGCATCTAGGCTGTAGCCCTATGGCTTATCAATTACAGGGTCGTTTAAAGAAAGCCGCGGTGTTGTTGAAAAAAGGTGAACAAATAACCCAAACATGTTTTGCCTTAGGTTTTACTAATACCAGCCATTTTAGTCGTAGCTTTAAAAAGTTTTATGGTATTAGTCCCCGTCAGTACAAAGATCGCTATTTAACCCGTTTGATATAAATTACGAGTATGGCTAGCCACACTGGCTAAAAGCTTGTTAAAATTACGCCATTATAATAGTTACATTAGGATTTTCATGGCGATTAATTGGTTTCCAGGCCACATGCACAAAGCGCAAAAAGAAATAAAAGAGATATTACCGCAAATAGATGTGGTTATTGAAGTGTGTGATGCGCGTTTACCCTTTAGTAGTGAAAACCCGATGATCACCGAGATCAGAGGTGACAAGCCACTGATAAAAATCCTTAATAAAAGTGATTTAGCGGATCCTGAAAGTACCAAGATTTGGTTAGATTATTTAGAATCACAGCACAATGTAAAAGCGATTGCGCTAACCACTGAGCAACCTAGTGTCGCAAAAAACTTGGTCCATTTAATTCGTAAATTGGTGCCAAATAAAGATGAAGACGGTAAGCAAATTAATGCAATGATAATGGGCATACCCAATGTGGGAAAATCAACATTACTCAATACTTTAGTTGGCAAAGCAAAAGCAAAAGTGGGTAATGAGCCTGCGGTCACTAAAGGGCAGCAGCGTATCCGTCTTGAAGAAGGTTTGTATCTTTTTGATACGCCAGGTATGTTATGGCCAAAAATTGCTAACCTAAATTCAGGTTATCGCTTAGCCGTATCAGGTGCGGTAAAAGATACCGCTTTTGATCATGATGATATCGCTTATTTTGCCGCAGACTACTTACTTAAAAATTACCCTGAGCGGGTAATGGAACGCTATAAGCTTGAAGAGTTACCAGAGCACGAGGAAGATTTAATTGAAGCCATTGGCCGTAAACGTAGCTGTGTTAAAAGCGGTGGTCGTGTTGATTTACATAAAGCCTCAGTTATTCTTATTAATGAAATACGTGATAAAACGCTAGGGGCTATTTCTTTTGAGCTACCGGATATCATTGATGCAGAAAATGCACACTTTACCGAGTTAGAAGAAAAACGTATAGCGGCTCGAGAAGCGAAAAAAGCTGCACGTGGTCGTGGTCGTAAGAATAAACGCTAATTGGTTTAAGCATAAGTTTTAACCGTTAACATTCATAATAATTTGTTCACAACAAGGTTTTAATCATGACAGAAGCAACAACATTTAATTTGCACCCTCAACTAGTGACTGATGGTATTGAGTTAGCAGAATTTCCTTTGTGTAAATTATTACTGTGTAATGATAGTGCTTATCCTTGGTTTATTCTGGTACCTAAAGTTGCCGATATTAGTGAAATTTATCAATTAGATTGGCAGCAGCAGCAGCAATTACTTAATGAATCTAGCTTGTTGAGTGAGTTGCTTATGCAAGTTTTTGTTGGCGATAAAATGAATGTTGCTGCGCTGGGTAATGTCGTAGAGCAATTACATGTTCACCACGTTGTTCGCTTTAAAACTGATGCGCAATGGCCAAAACCTATTTGGGGGCAGCAAGCGTTAACGCCTTATTCAGACGAAGAAGTAACTGCATTGAAAGCTAAGTTACTGCCGCAACTAGCGGTAATTTTTAGCGATAAGTAGCCTTTGCGGAGCAGTGATTTCATTTAGAATAAGCTGTCATCGATAATAATTTAAAGCCCCAATATGTTATTCACATATTGGGGCTTTTTGTTATTTCACTTTTTTAAAGTTTACATATATCTCTTAAGCAAACCTAAATGATATATGTAAAGCTATGCGGCATTAGAAGCTTTAGTGATAGGAGTTACTTTATCTGCAGTCGTCTGACTTATTTTGGATAAAGCTTGAGTTAAGTCAGCTAAAATATCGTCGACATTTTCTAAACCGACTGAAATACGAATTAAACTATCACTAATCCCAGCATTTTCGCGCTCTTCTGGAGTATAAGGAGAGTGTGTCATAGAAGCTGGGTGTTGAATTAAAGATTCTGCATCTCCTAAGCTAACTGCGATTGAGAATAACTCCATAGCATCAATAAATGCGGTACCGCCGGCAAGGTCGGTATTTAATTCAAAAGCGATAACACCACCAGCAGCCTTCATTTGCTTGCCAATAAATTGGTGTCCAGGGTGACTTTTAAGACCCGGATAATAAACGTCTGACACCATAGAGTGCTGTTCTAAAAATTCAGCGACGGTTTGAGCATTACTACAATGTCTATCCATGCGAATAGGTAATGTTTTAAGACCTCGCATAATGAGCCAAGCATCGTGTGGACTCATTGTTGCACCAATATCTTTGAGCGTGGTCATTTTTATTTCGTTAATCATCTCAAAACTACCACAAACAATGCCCGCTACAACATCACCATGACCATTAAGGTATTTAGTGGCGCTGTGAACAACAACATCGGCGCCAAATTTAGCGGGTTGCTGTAAAACCGGTGTAAGGAAAGTATTATCTACAATAGATAAAAGTTTATGTTCTTTGGCAATTACGCAGATTTTTTCTAAATCTAATACTACCAAGTTTGGGTTGATGGGTGTTTCTAAAAAGACTAATTTGGTATTTTCTTTAATAGCCGATTTGATATTTTCGGGATCAGTCATATCAACAAAGGTTACCTCGATAGCGAATTTTTTAAGCATGTGGCTCATCAAAGCAAATGAACAGCCATAAACGGCTTTTGACGAAATCATATGATCGCCAGCTTGCAAGTTAGTTAATAACGCTGCAGAAACAGCCGCCATACCCGTTGCCGTTGCCGCAGCATCATCCATACATTCCATTGCTGCCACACGCTGCTCTAACTGACGTGTAGTAGGGTTACCTAACCGCGTGTAAATGTAACCCTCGCTTTCACCGGCAAAACGATCGCCACCTTGTTGAGCATTATCAAAAATAAAGGTTGAAGTTTGGTATAAAGGCGTTGCAAGCGAGCCGAACTGTTTGTCATTTATACGGCCAGCATGAATGGCTTGTGTTTCAATAGATACAGTAGTCTTTGCAATTTTTTTCATGAGATTATTTCCCGTTATTATTGGTTTTATAGTGGTTATTTGATCGCCTATAGATATGAAGTTGCAAATTTGAGGCCACAGTTGAAACTACAATAGTTTCAATTGGTTACAGGTTTTATGTCGAGAGTTACTCTCATAAAGTTAACTTTTTGTCATATATTTAGTACAAAAATATCTTTGGAATTTATTTAATACGTGTTTTATCAATTGTTTCACGGCTTTTAAGGAGATAAGAGTCTTGTACTATAATTAGTACTATGTAATATTTGTAGTACAGTTGGTTGGCGTAATCATATAGTGGAGCTACATTGTGCGGGTGATGATTGAATCTACAGATAGGATCGGTATTTCTCAAGAGATTTTAGGTGTGTTTGCTCAACAGACATGGAACCTAAAGCAAGTGGAAATCATAAGCTGTTATACGTATGCTCATGTTGAGTACAAGCAGTTAACATTGATGCAAATACACAGCTGTCTTGCACATATTGATGGCTTTATTGCGGTTAGCAAAATTGCTTTATTACCCAGTGAACAACGAGAAAATCACTTACAGGCGTTACTAGCTAAAATCCCTGAGCCCATTCTTGATCTTGATAAAGAGGGGATTATTTTGGCTGTTAACCAAGCGGCCACAAATATATTAGGGAAACAAAATAAATCATGTCTTGGTTTACCTATCGAAGCGCTACTAAAACAAGAGGGAAATATAGTCGTTTCACAGATCCCAAGTAGCCGTACTATTACTGTCGAGTCAAAAGCATATATTGCTGACTTAACGCCTGTGTTTTCTGATAATGCTAAAAGTAAGTCGAAAAATACCACCGCTGAGTTAACAGGAGCTGTATTAGTTCTACGTTCTATGGATAGTTTAGGGCGACAAATTTCTTTGATGCAAAGTCATCAAGAAAACGGCTTTGATGCCATTATCGGTAAGTCGAATAAAATAACGTTAATAAAAGAGCAGAGCCAACGTTATGCACAATTAGATCTACCGGTACTTATTATTGGAGAAACAGGAACCGGAAAAGAGTTGGTTGCTAGAGCGCTGCATCATGAAAGTGGGCGGGCTAAACATGCTTTTCTTGCTATAAATTGTGCTGCGTTACCTGAGCATCTATTAGAAAGTGAGTTGTTTGGTTATGCCAGTGGCGCTTTTACCGGTGCTAGGAAAGGTGGTAAGCCGGGCTTAATTGAATTAGCTGAAGGAGGAAGTTTATTTCTTGATGAAATAGCTGAAATGTCACCTTATCTACAGGCAAAATTATTACGTTTTTTACAAAATCTAAACTACAGAAGGGTAGGCGGTACCAAAGAGTTAACAGCTAATGTCCGTATAATCAGCGCTAGTCATCAAAATTTACCAGAGCTTATTGCTAATAAAAGCTTTAGAGAAGACCTCTTTTATCGCCTCAATGTTCTCAACGTATTTTTGCCGCCGTTAAGAGAGCGAATAAACGATATTGAACTATTGGCAAACTTTTTCATTAAAAATGCAGTGAAACAAGTAACGTCTTATCAAGGCAGTAAACAAACAAAAGCCCAGCCTATACCAAAATTAGGTAAACAAGCACTAGGGGTATTGCAGCAGTATCATTGGCCGGGAAATATTCGACAGTTACAGAATGTTTTATTCAGTACCGTCGCGCTTATTAAAAATACCGAGATAAGTGCAAGTGATTTACAACAGGCTTTAGCTAAATTCACTGTAGTTGAAAAAAAGTCCTCAATTGAAGTGGGTAAGAATGATGTTAAAGATTGGTCTAGCGCGCAGGCTAGCTTTGAAAAGTCGCTGTTAAAAGAATTATACCCATTATATCCCACCACCCGAAAACTGGCTGAGCGCTTACAGGTTTCCCACAATAAAATTGCAATGAAGTTACGCGAGCACAATATAAAAACATGACTATGAAAATAGCCTATAGATACAGACTCTTAAGCTATATTGTTACCACTTCGCTAGCAGGTTACTTGGACTTATTAAAATATAATTAGGTATTTTTAATAAGTCACAGGCATCAATTTCAGCTAAGTATCGGCAGGGAAGGCTGTTTATTCCAATGTTGGATACTACTTTGCAGACTCTACATGAAGGCTCATATCTCTGAGCCTTACCATAAAATAATTAAATAGTTATAACATTACGTTAACATTTTTAATTTACAGCACTGGTAAGAGTACTTATCCGTGATTTTTACTGTAATATCATGGCACTTAATTACTATATAGCTGTTTTATCGTTGAAAAGATCACGGTAATAACAATATTGATGACTTACTATTTTTATGTTATTTCAAAATATTATCACTTGCATGTTATGATTTTGTAAATTTAAGCGAGCGTATCGACACTCATCTAGGGCGGATAGGTTATGATTTTTTTCAATAAAATAAACAGTAAAAACCTCCCTAATAATCAGCAAGGGTTTACCTTAATAGAATTGCTCATTGTTGTTGCTATTATTGGGATCCTGGCCGCAGTTGCCCTGCCTTCTTATACATCATATATGCAAGATGGTCGCCGAGCTGACGTTCAGCACTTTATTTTACAACAGATTTCGATATTAGAGCGCCAATATAGCCGAGAAGGGCAGTATCGAGCCAGCGGTGTTGCGGCAGATGAATTTGGTATTGATGCAACGGATTATTATTCTTTTACTTATGCGCCAGCAGCATCTGATGCATTAAATGATCAATTTACCTTAACGGTAACGCCTAAGTCGGGCAGTGCCCAACACGGTGATAAATGTGGGGTGATGACAATTAATCACCAAGGTACAACAACAGCGACGCCAGCAGGGATATCGAGTGAATGTTGGCCTTAATAAGATTAAAAAAACAGCTTAAAATGATAGCGTTGTCATTTGTTGTGTTCAGTATAAAAATGGACAGGTATATTACTTTCTATGGAATGGATGAAGAACTCTATGAACAATAAAGAACAAGCTTTTACATTAATTGAACTACTTTTTGTCGTCGGTATTGTTGGCGTCTTAGCGTCTGTCGCGATCCCTTCATTTTCACAGCAAATGAAAAATAACAGATTAACCTCTAATGCTAATCAGCTGCATAGTATTTTTAAGTTTGCTCGTAGTGAGGCTGCAAAGCGAAATAGCGATATTCAATTAAATGAAAATGCTTGAAATGTAAGCGCTTTCATTTTATGGTGTGGCTTATGATAATTATATGTGTATGCAGTCGTATAGGGAAAAATAATGATTAAAGGCCAAGGTTTTACCTTAATAGAGTTGATGATTGTTGTTGCTATTATTGGGATTCTTGCTGCAGTTGCCCTGCCTTCTTATACATCATATATGCAAGATGGCCGCCGCGCAGAAGTTCAGCACTTTGTTTTACAACAGATCTCTATATTAGAGCGCCAATATAGCCGAGAAGGGCAGTATCGATCCAGCGGTGTTGCGGCAACTGAATTTGGTATTGATGCAACGGATTATTATTCTTTTACTTATGCTCCTGCCGCATCTGATGCATTAAATGATCAATTTACCTTAACGGTAACGCCTAAGCCGGGCAGTGCCCAATATGGTGATAAATGTGGGGTGATGA
>Ga0209292_1005135_pt1 | contig 13480 bp, 13 predicted proteins | sample GOMGulsemesocosm_2_FD_184634 | JGI IMG/M metagenome (GOLD analysis project Ga0209292, IMG submission 184634) | Methane-oxidizing microbial communities from mesocosms in the Gulf of Mexico - GOM9C Gulf of Mexico (SPAdes) (version 2) | ecosystem: Environmental > Aquatic > Marine > Cold seeps... | reverse complement strand
GTGAACGTGGCGCTAAAAAACATCGATTTGATATGACTTCTATTGATCCTAAAAAAGGTAGTGCAGCAGGTTATATCGCTAAATATATTTCAAAAAACATTGATGGTTCAGACCTTGATGATGATTTATACGGAAATGATGCAAAACCCGCAGCGTCAAAAATAGATGCATGGTCTGCTTTATGGGGTATTCGTCAGTTTCAACAGATTGGAGGTCCCTCAGTAACGGTTTGGCGTGAACTCAGACGCTTAAAGGAGACTGAACAACCAGACGTAGTTGATGCTTTTATTGCCGCTGATTCTGGTGACTGGGCGGCTTATGTAATGGCAATGGGCGGAGCAATACTACCAAGACGTAATCGCCCTATTCACCCCTATTATGAAACTAAAGTGAATGAGACTGTTGATATTGAAACGGGGGAGATAATTCAGAATAACTTAACTTACTACGGTGATGTTAAAGCTCCATCATTAAAAGGTCTTATCAACAAAAACATTATCAGCTTAACTCGTACCCGAAATTGGCAAAAAATAATGCAGCCGATGACGACTTGCGGTACGAGGAACGAGAACAGCAATAAGGAATTGGCCGAAAAAATGAGAGGGAGGGACCCGCGCAAGCGGGAGGCACCAGCTCATTTTCTTGGACTTGTGTAAATAACTGTACTAACTAATTCAAACAACGGAAAACAACAAAATGAACATAGAAATATTTGGATTTGGTGACCAATTCACTCCACAAGAAGCTTTCGAGTTACTCAATAGCCATGTGGTAAAAAAAGAAGATGAAAATAATAAGAACCTAGCGATAGAAAAAATTGGTTTTGTTGCAGGTGTTATTACCTTGAATGACGAAGTGGAGGTCATGATTAAATTCCCTAAACAACTAATACAACTTACTAAAACAGCTTTTGCTGAACAAATGACGTTATTGGAAATGCCTTAATAACGGTGCTATACGCTCTTTAACAATTTAAATATGACTTAGTTTTGGGATAACAGCTAATAATCATGTTGTTATCCCTCGACTAAATATTATAAAACAATATATTGAAAGTGCTCGGGGATAACATAACTATGCCTAAACCTCCTGTATAAAAAAAGATATTTTTGTGAACCCCATTACACCAATAAATAGGAATAATTCCAAGACAGAATGGTTTCAAATAAAAGTAAATGACGCTTAATCATCATCGAAACAAGCGTTTATGTATTGGTCAAAGTTGGAAAATGATGAATTATTCATTAGTCCGCATGTTAAATTATCGAGATTTTCACAAGAAGCACGCATAGGTAATATTAAACTAGCTAAAAAGTTTTTGGTTAAATGCCTACCTATTTTTCAAAAGTGCTATGGAAATGAAACTACATTAAAGATTATCCAATCCTCTAGTGGACAATTTAATAGCATTTCTAAGCCTATTGGTCATGACACCAAAATAATTAAAGAAATATTAAAAACGAGCAATATGGCACCTAATAAAAAAGTAAATCATTAAGATAAATGTTCTGATAAATAGACTGTTTTGTGTCATTAAATGAAATTGGCTTGATTTACATGTATGGTTGTTTAGGCTATCTAGCTGAAATCTAACAGCAATTAACTATTTCGTCAGCCAGTGGTATATAACTGACAGTTTACTACTTCACCTGAGCAATAAGTCAATGAAATAACAATGCTGTTTTATTATTATCGAAGAAAATAACAGTATGAATTATCAATCAATGTGATATTTTCATAGTAAGTGACTGGGCTAATTATTAGTTTAAGTCATTAAAGTTAATAGTATATTTATTTTATTATTACATTGTGATACTAGTGTAATTTAATTATGGGAAATTTAGATGGAAATGACAGAAAAAGAAATTAGGATTCTGATTGCCAATAATATAAAGGGATTTAACCCGAAATTAGAAGTAATTGACCAAGAATACAAAGTTGAAATGGATGATGGGACTTGGGGCTCCATTGATATTTTGGCGAAAGACGAGTTAGGGTATTTGACGATTATTGAGCTTAAGAAAAGTAAACATTCTGAAAGAAGCGCCATTCAGCAGTTATTTAAATATTCAGCTATGATCAAAGAAGATTTGAGTATCTCTCAAGAAAAGATTCGTCGCGTAATTATTTCTACCGACTGGCGAGAACTTAAAGCCCCTTTTGCTGAATTCTCGGCTTATGCTGATTACCCAATAGATGGTTATAAACTTAGTATTAATAATGGCAAGCTTGATTATGAAAAAGTTATCCTCAAGGCTAAAGACATTGACCTAAAGCCTGCTATCAAATTTCATCTTTTCAAATTTCCCACTCAAGAAAATAGAAATAAAGCTCTAGACTTGATAAAGGAGATTACTACAAGTGTCGCAGAGCTTAATCTACTTGTTTTTAAAATTGAGCTTAACCAACCAAAATCTGAAGAAGTCTTCTTTCATTCAGACTACGGTTTTGGTTTGATAGTTATATTTTTTGCCTGCCCTTATGATGAAGCATTAGATAAGTTGAATATAGAACCTATGGAATATATGCCTTATGGCAGTATTCATTGCTCCAATAAAAAGCTTTTAGTCTCCCTAGCTTTTCAAGTTAAATTAGTGCGATTATTAGCCAATGTCAGCAATTATGACTACGAACAAGAGAATTTAGATTCATTTAGTAATTACCTGAGTTGGTACCCAGTTGATAATAATTACATCTCTTTTGGGAAGATGTTTAGGAAAAGATCTGTTTTTATGTCTAAAGATGATGTCATGCACCTAGCTAATGGTTTCAGTGGTTTGCATTCATACTCTTTCTATGAGCGCTCTTCTACTGAAAACCCCGCTGATTTTAACGTTTTTAGACAGAGCTTAAATAACTTCTTAATGTTCAACAAAGAATGGCTGAAAATTACAAACTACATTCTCAATAATCTAGGTGATGATGATGTAGTTACTGTTTCTATTTTTAATCCATTAAATGTCATAGTTCTGATCCACGATTATATTATTAGTAAAGAGCAATTGAGAATTCCTGAGCTGCACATTCAGGTAAAGAAACCTAATGGTGAAATTGAATCTTATAAGGGATCACTTATGTGTGAAGGGCCCGGTATTTTTTCAGGTGTTACAGATAAGATTGAGCAGGCCTATGGAAGTATAAAAAGCTTCAAGTTCAGGCTGTTTAACCATAAGACACCGGATAAAGATGAAGCCTTATCAACAATGTTGGGGCTGAAGCATTTTGTAATGAAAGGCAATAAACGATTAATAGTTGATGATGGGGCTTTAGAACTAACCGATATAGATCTTAAAAAGGTCGGATTACAGGTGTTTTTCTTAGATAATATTCAGGTAATTGATGAAGTAGCTAAGTTTTATGATAAACATGTGTTAAGTCATGGCCACGTTCAATTTTCTCCAGAAGAATTGTAATGAGGCCTATCAACGCTGAAGTTAAACCGAGTAATATTTGAATAGATAAGAGGGCCATTGGTTTATGTTAGCCTAATAGAAAAATCCCTACTGAAGGTTGGTAGGGTATATAATATGTTATGGTGTTTAACTTATTACCTTACTCCCAAAGCAGCCCTTCCTCTGCAGTTCCCGCCCTTTCAAAAACAGTTCTTTGTGGAATGAGTTGACACAATACGTTAGTGTGTAAATGACCGTTTATCGGCTCTAAGCCGACATTAAACTTTTCAATTGGGCCCGTCAACATCTCCCCATTTACCTAAGGAGTTTTCCTTTCTTAGTTACATGATCAAAGCTGAATACATGCTCTCTAGGTGATTCATCACAAAGACCAATTAATCGACCTTTGTATGCATGCTTCCCATGTTCTATCGAAACCTCATTACCACAAATTGGGCATGTAGCCTGATATATGACAAGTTGTAATACTCTAATAGGTTTCCCTGAAGCCCTTTTTTCTTCAGTACGAATTGACCTTATTTGAGCTGAATTAACTTTTATGCCAATTAACCAATTTGGTGCAATCGCGATACGGTTATTCATTGCTTCATAAAATGGTTTTAGCAAAGCATAAAACATATAGAACACAGACATTATTATTATGGAGTAGATAAGACTAGCCGTTGATACTGCAAAGTAATTCCACAACAACAAAAGATAGCAACAAACTAACGCTATTATTGGCAGAGTGACATATGAGTATAACTTCCAGCCACTTACTTTAAAATTGAGAAGAAATTTAGCCCATGTTTCCGTTTTAGGTAACTGAGCGACTACGTACTCTATTAATGTAGAAGGTTCACTTGCAAACTCATTCGTTTTCAGTTCGATTTGATGATTTATTTTGTCTAAAATAGGTAAAAGGCCAATATAAAACAAAGCTTTATGCCCACCTTGCGACTCAGTATTTTTGATAGTAGGTAAATATTTAACCCCCTCTAAGGAACAAACGTGGGTAACTTCTTCAAGATTATCTTTTATTAATTTATCAAAACCTTTCCTATGGCGAGTTATAAAATCCTTTGCCGCAGCATAATCTTCTTTTGGATTAAATGACTCGTCACAAATTTCATTGGCATCGAAAACTAAATCAGATGATGAATGCCCACCTTCGATATAAACAATAGTCTTATTAAGCAACGCTAAATATATTTCAACAGGTTTTCTTTCGGTATTACTTGTTTGAACAAAATATTCTTCAATACATTTACATGTTTTAACCAGTTCATCCAAGTCTACTTGGTCATTAACAATCATCGACATCCCTTTATTTTATTGACTCTAGGTAGTACCTACCTAGTACATAATCTGTTTACGACTTGATTTTAAAGCAATTATTGACCTCAAGTCCAGCACAGACCAATGGAGACATAATGAACTGGGTAACAATAAAAAAGTGTTCTGAGTTTTACGGTTATACGGAAGAAGCAATACGAGCAAAAATCAAGAAAGGACAATGGGTGATCGATCAACACTTTACTAGAGCACCTGACGGCAGAATTTTAATTAGTATTAGAGAGGTAAACAAATGGATAACAAGTTAACAGGCATAAAAGCTAATAACTCAAGTATTAGTATTTCTTTTACTTATAACGATGTTCGTTGTCGTGAAACAGTAAAAGTAAAACCAACAAAATCATCACTTAAAGAAATGGCTCGTAAACGAGACGCTATTTTATATGAAATTGAGTTTGATAAGTTTGACTACTTGAAGCATTTCCCAAATAGTAAAAATGCAAAAAAGCTGTCTGGGGGTCAAGCAAAAAACATTACCATTAGCCAAATGATTAACGATTGGTTTAAACGCACACAAGACCAATGGGAGTATTCAACTAAGCGTGGATATATAAGTAAAATAACTCATCATATTGAGCCTAATTTTGGTCATATTTGTGTAAATGAATTTAAACCAAGTGTATTTAAAGACTGGGGAGCTACTTCAACTTTGTCAGGTAAAACAAAAAATGAAGTGCGTTCTATCATGCGTTCGGCCTTTCAAGAGCTATACATTGATGAAGTTATAGATGGGAACCCTATTGATCGTATAAAGCGCTTTAAGCATATTAAAAAAGAACCTGAACCATTCAATGCCATTGAACGTGAAAAAATATTATCGCAAATGTCAGGACAAGTTCGTAACCTTTATGAGTTTGCCTTTTGGACAGGTTTACGTACCAGTGAATTACTAGCACTTAGAAAGTGTGATATTGATTTAAAGCGTATGGTTGTTTTTGTCAGAAAAGCTTTGGTACATGGCAGAGAAAAAGGAACAAAAACTAAGTCTGGTGAACGTACTCATCAACTTCATGAAAAGGCATTATCAACATTAAAAGCGCAATTAAAGTTAAATACAGGGGAGCAAGAGAGAATATTTCTTAACCCTAAAACAGACCAGCCGTGGCGAGATGATCGAGCTATTTATCATAACTGTTGGCAACCAGCACTTAAAAGATCTGGTGTTAAATTTCGTAAACAATACAACACTCGTCATACATATGCCTCAACCATGCTTACTGAAAACAAGCCAATTGCATGGGTGGCAAGGCAATTAGGTCATAGTGATATCGCTATGACGTTAAGTACTTATGCACGTTGGATTTGTGAGAATAAGTAAATGATGACAACTAAATAGAATTTTGTTAGATTTGTTTTACAGAATTTATAATATAAATTATTGCTACGGATAGCGAAAACCTCGCAATATTAAAGGGTTAATAAAATGGATCAAGCAGTAACAACCTTTATTGAAAATTATTCAATTTTCAATATTGATAATATCAATGGTATTGCTACACCAATAAATATAAATATAGATAATGAAGCTGAATTAAGAAATTTTTTGATTCGTATGGCTGCAAATACAAGAAGCTCAAATTCCACAAGAAAATGTAGTTTCAAAAATAATTCTCTGATGGATATTTATTTAAAATCTATTATAGATGATGATGACCCTTTAATTCCTCAAAAAAAGATAGCTGAGCATTTGGCTATTTGTGAAGCTGAATCGAACAATAACAATCCAAACATGAAGCCAATTAAGCAAGGTAGTTTAATAGTTTCTCGAATAACAATTGGTAATTATGAGTCAATTATCATAACAAAAATTGATATTGAGGAATTTTTCTTGCGTAATACAATGGAACTTAGTTCAGGTTTACCCAAGGAAAAAGGCCTTTTAAAATCATTTTTAATAGATATAAACAATGAATACTTAGATGAATATTTTGTCTTGGCTGATTCCAATACGAAAATATCAAGTTATTGGCGTAATAGTTTTATTGGTGGTGAGTTTTTCAGAGATGATAGAACAAATACAGAAGAAGCAATAAAAGCGATTAAAGCTTGCATCAATACCGCAACTAAAACTTCTCCTGAAGATAATACTTTAATGCAACAAAACTTCCTTTCCTACCTAAATACTAACGAAAGCTATGACCATTCAGATATGATTGATTCTGTTATTGGTAACTATGAACCAGTATCTGCTGAAGTTAACACTGAAGTTTTAAAAACTAAATTAATCGGACTTATTGCTAGAGAGAAGTTTGATGGTTCATTTGAAATAGATAAATCTGTAGTTAGAGATAAATGTAAAGGAACGTTTAAATTAGATGATAATATTGTAATCAAAGCAAATAATGGTACCGAGAACATTTTTCAAACAAATATCCATGGACAAAATTACGTAGTTATTAAAACAGATACTGGTTATACAAAATTTAAAAAATTAGTTACTACTGAAAATTGATCATGAAAAATATAATTAAGGATGATTTAAATAACTTTGTTGAAACGTTTAGGTTTGTAAAAAAAGACTTCTCTTCACCTTATAAAATTACTGTTATAGACCGATATCAAAGGATATCAAGTCTGAAGGATATTTCTTTTAAATTGCATGTCAATTCTGATTATATTGAAGACTTAAATATAGAAAAAATTTATGACTTAAATCAATTAATGGAACATTATGATTCTGAAGATGTGATTGAAATAAGGCTTAGCTACGAAAAAACATCAGATGACGAATTATGCATTTTCGACATGAATGTTTTTTTACTCAATAATGATTTAGTTAATTTAAACACTTTCTGGCATAAAATATTTACTACGTATTCAAAAATAAGATATTTCAATGATGAGTTAATAGCAACTTCATTAAAGATAAAGAAGCTTCAAACTTGTTCAATATCTTCTCAAAGTAAATTTAGTCAATTAGACACAACAATAGAATATTTTTATCAAGTATCCCAAAATGTTAACAATTTAGAGTTTAAAAATGATTTAAAAGTATTAGCTTCATTTAATTTCCTTAAAAGCACGTCATCTGCTTATGATTTAGAAGATAATATCTCATTCGAGTATGAAGGATTTAGAAGCTTAATAATCCCAAGTTGTACTTTTTCTGAATTGTTAGATGTTTCAAATAGCCTTAACTCCATACATAACTGGTTAAAATTAGATAAACATTTTTCATCTAAATTGGGAATATTGCGAAATATACTTTCATTATCAAAAACAACAAAATTGAATCAATGTTTCAATCAAGAGTTAATAAATGCACTTGAATCAAATTTTCAAATTTATCTGAAAGAGAATATCAACCAGTATTTTGAAATTAAAAATAAAGTATCTGAATTTATCTATGACCTTTCAAATAAAAGCTTTGAAACTCTAGACCAATATACAAAAAATGCTCAAAACTTATTATTAGCAGTTCTTTCATATTTTTTTACCGTAGTTGTTTTTACAACAATTGATAAAAACAACTCGATTGAAAATATGTTTACTTATCAACTTGGTACGTTGTCTAGTATATTTATTGCGGCTGCAATATATTTATTATATAAGTCTAGGGCAGATTTGGAGCAAAAATCAACAGATATTTTGAGTAAAATGATTGAAATAAAAGGCAGATATAGATTAATACTGTCAGAGGCTGAGTTGGATGAGATGTTTACTAGCCCTACTCTCAATGATGCTGTAAGTAGAATCAAGAACTCTAAAGTTCATAAACACCACATAATATTCCTTGTAATTATGTTATCGATTTTATGGCTTTTAATTGCATCAAAATAACAAAAATGAGAATAACCAATTGGATTACGTATGAGTTACAAAGGTTCGATATTCCCATCAAGTAAAATGAAAGTAATATCCCCTAATAGTTACGATATCGTAAATTTGAAAAAGTAATAGCTGAATAAGTCATTCGAGCAGAATTTGTAACAGTTGGCTGGATTCTGCTTCTTCTCACATTTTACCAACAATTAAAAACCTCTTATTGGGGCGTTAAATTTCAAAAAGGTTATTCGCAATGTCAAAAATGGGTGAGTCTCAAATAATAGATTTCTTTTCCGGTTATATGAAAGATGTATTTCGCGATAAATATGGTAAAAATGGACGATATAGTGTTGGGAATTTTTCAGGTAGTCAAGATAGAAAGTTTGCAGATTTTTTCGCGGGGACTAAATCTCATAACATATTGATTGAATTTAAAGAATTTAAAAAAGAGTGCTCTGCTGAAACAAAGAAACCTCTTAGAAAGAGGCTTTGCTTAACGTTAGACAATAATATCGCTTTAGTCTCTCGTTCATGTCATTTTGTAGGGTGGGGGAAACGTCAATCATCTACTGAAGCCGAGTTTAGCCCATATATAGATTTAATCTGTCAGTTGTGGAATGCCGCTCACCTCAAAACACCAACAGTGAATTCACATGAGCCATTTATTGATCAATTCATTGATGGTGTGGTTGGCGTTAACCATACTGATTTCATTAAATACATTGAGCATTTAAATGGCGTAGCTGGTGGTGATGAAGAAGGCAGTAAGGTAGGTTTTAAATCAATACTTTATAGTAGAAATGGAAATGGGCGGTTGATAGGTACACGGTTTGATAGTTTAGCGGAGTTAAATAAATTACGTTCAATCAAAAAACCGAAATCAAGAATTAAGAACAATTAAATCTAACAAAGACATCAAATTAGACTTTTAGTCGTTGACTATTCTCTCCTTCATTCCTTATTTTAGTCAATTATTATTACTTATTGGTTAGGCATTATGTGTTCATTCAAAGTGGAGAAATTATGGATAATATGAAAATAAATTTACATGCATGTAAGCATTGCAATGAAACTGGTACTTGCACTTCCAATGATTGTGAAAGTAGTTGTGTTGCGTGTATTAAATATCACGAACTTGATAAAAATAAAAACTACACAGGGTTAGCCTGTGGAACGTGTGGTGGGCTTGGTCAATCGGAGCCTATGACTGAGAGGTTAAATAAAAGAGTTAAACCATTATTAGCCTTAAGTATCGTGTTTTGCTTAATGATTTGTACAATGCTTTTAGCATTTATAAATAATCCTCACTTTGCAACATTCTTAGCATTTTCAGCAACGTTAATAGGTAGTGTTACAACATTTTACTTTAGCAGTGTCAGCAAAAACACATAACTATTTATTAAAACGGACGCGTAACCGTTGGCTAGGCTCCGCTTCATTCACATTTTGCCAACAATTAAAGATTCTTAATAGGGAATTAACATGGAATGTACTTCTGGAGTGAATTATTCACATGTATGAAAGCAATATTATTGAAAAGACAAAAGCAGGAATCTGTTCTTCAATAAGTGATGCTATTTCATTTACTGAAAATTTTTCTGCTATAGCTAATGCAGAATATCTGATTACAACGAATGTGGCTCAAAAAATTAGTGAGTTAGGTCCCGTAAAGGGTTCAGCACCTATAACGATTCATTTAGAAATGCCAACTAAAGATTTCGCTTCAAAATGTATCCCATTATTCAAAAAACAAACTCTCGATAAATCACCTGGTTTCAGAAAGACAAAAACGCTATTTAGAAAACCTAAAAATACTAAACGAAATGGACGAATAGACCTTACAGTTCTTAAAACAGGAGGTTATGAGGGAACACCTGTATGCGCAATAGAAGTAAAGGGAGTTAATCCTTCAAGGATACCAATCATAAAAGATCTCAAGAGAAATTTAGAGTATTTTAAAGTTTTTTGTGAAACTGGTGAATCACGTATTGAATTCACAGCATTTTGTACAATTCACACTTTTAATAAATCTGTATTGAAATCGGAAACTCAGATAAACTTTAATTTAACCACTAAAAAATATAAAGCATATGTTTCAGAGTTAAATATACCTAGTAATGTTGAGTTTGAAATTAAGTCTTTTACAGCAAGTGAACAACTTTTAAACAAAAGTGATTCACAAGAATTGTATGACGACCTTTCACAAGAGCTACATCATCATGTTGGGGTTATTGTTATTTTTAGATGGTCATCCAAGGCTTAACTAATTCTATAAGCCTAACAATAGGACAAATAACAGTTGGTTTTTGTTCCTTAGTCAATTATTTTAACCAACTATTATTTGCCGCTTAGTTAGGCGTTATACGTTTCGATATAGCATTAACGCATATCGATAGACTCAAGGATGAATTGTAATGAAAATAAAATCACTGAAAGTAAATAGTTTTAGAAATATAAATGGTGAAAATAATATTCTAGAGTTTGATGACTCAGATATTATATTTATATTTGGCCAAAACAATGTAGGGAAATCAACGTTCCTTAGAGCGTATGAATACTTTATTGCAGCTAAACGAAAATGTATTTTATCTGATTTTCATAATTTCGATGAAAATAATATTATCGAAATGGAGATGGTATTTATTAAAGAAGATGGTGATCACGCCGTTTTTGAAAGAAAAGGATTAAATAACTGGGTTTCTGGAGATGGCGAAATTAAGTTTAGAAAAACTTGGGTCTCTGCAGGTGTTGAAGGTCAAAAAGAAACCTTTAATCCAGATACTGGTGAATTTGTAGATAATGGCTTTGGCGGTATAGAAACTCATTTAACTAAAGAAGCTCCAACTCCTATCGTGATACCTGCTATGCCAACCCCTGATGAACTTAGCAAGTGGATAACGGAAACTATAAAGAAGCAAGTTTTAAGTAAGCTTTCAGCTGAACACGCAGAAACGTATCAAGAAGCTCTTGATAAACTCAATGAACTACAAAACCAAATAGAAGATCGAGATCTTGTAACAAGCTTTGCTGATAAAGCTAATGCAAACTTTCAAAAAGTTTTTCCAGAATTATCCTTATCTATTTCTCCGCAAATAGGCCAAATAGTTGATGTATCAAAAGCTTTAGATAAAGAGTTTTGTGTCGCTATTAATTCAGAGGGTGAAAATAATAAAAGTGAGTTCAATTCTCATGGTCACGGTGTAATTAGACAGGCAATGTTTAATTTCTTGGGTTTATCAAAAAATGATTATGATCCCACTCCAGCTGAGCACACAGCTAAAAAAGAATTTATAATATTATTTGAAGAGCCGGAATTATATCTACACCCAAAAAGAATTCAAATGTTAAAAGACACTCTGTATTCTCTTTGTAATGGTTCTAAATTTCAAATTCTCTGTGCGTCTCACAACCCTCAGCTTATCGATTTATCTAAACCACATACGACTCTAGCAAGACTAACTCTCAACCAAGATAATACAACAGCAATTCATCAAGTTGGTGAAAACGTATTTGAATCTCAAGGCGAAAATAAAAATAGAATATTAATGCTGAATCGCTTTAATCCACACATATGTGAAACTTTTTTTTCAGACGAAGTTATTTTAGTAGAAGGCGATACGGAGGCTATTGTTGCAAGACAATTATTACATGAACACTACCCAGAAAAAGATATTTTTGTACTTAATACAGGTACAAAAAATAATATGCCTTTCTTCATAAAAATCCTTTCCCATTTTAAAATTAAACAGCATGTAATACATGATAGTGATTGCAGATACCAATACAGCAAAGATGGAGTTGTTGTTCTCAAATTAGATCAGACTCCTAAAACAAATAGTGCTTGGACTTTAAATCAAACTATATGGGACGAAATGATTGTTAATAATCATATTTTTCCTTCTATCGTTAAACGTTATGTTTCAGTACAAAATTTTGAAGATGCTCACAATTACTCTTACGATACGAATAAAGGGAAACCTTTATCGGCATGGGAATTTGCACAAGGACTCGATATTGCTGGAGATGAAAAGATTGTTAGTTTTATAAAACAAATAGCAGGAATAGAAGTTAGATCTACTGAATTCAATCAAGAGGATTTAGAAGAATTAGTTATAGAACAACATCAAGTCGGTGCATAAAAACGCATATCAAGTAATTTACATGGACAAATATCAGCTAGCCATTGCTCGTGCCTCGCTGATTATTGCCTACAATTTTTACCTCTTAATGAGGCGTTAACACTCGAGGAGTACGTTAAAATGTCAAAATCACCAATTGGGGCTTCAAGCGCTACGTATCGTACAGCAGTAAATGAAATTGCCGATGCAATAAAAACTGAGCCGAAACACGGAAAATACCCTAGCGATGATCTACTTACTATCATTGATGAAATTCCTGAGGCGATGAAGAGTATCGCTCTTGAGTGGTATGAGAAAGGAATAAAACGAGGTATGAGAAAAGCTACAGATTTGATGGTTGACGGGGCAATTTATAAAAAAGGGAATACAGTTCATGCACCGCATAGCATAAATATGTCTACTCAAATAAAAGCATTGGGTGGAGATATAGAAAAAAAGAAAATCACAATAAGCGCTAGTGATATAGGTTTCAAATAGAAAAGTGCCAACAATTCAATAACAGTTGGTTATTTGCTCTTTCGTCGCCTAGCTAGATAATCAGATTAGTTTTAAAAGCTATTTCCGTTTAATTAATGTATATTAAAAATATGGCTGTAACCTTTTATAATTCTTATAAAAGTGTTTTATTTAAAATTTCATTTATGACAGAGCTTTGTCAACAATGAGAGTAAGGTACTAATATAATTATGTTTTATGAAGGTTCGATTCCCCCCCGCTCCACCAATTTTAAAGATTAAGACGCGTCCTAGCGACTTTTTTTATGTCTAAAATTCAATAAACAACACATTGCTCTCATAACCATTTGGTTATAACACTTTTTTTATTGGC